>Ga0315314_1000238_pt1 | contig 71378 bp, 83 predicted proteins | sample TDP9_MG_FD_203631 | JGI IMG/M metagenome (GOLD analysis project Ga0315314, IMG submission 203631) | Freshwater sediment microbial communities from Lake Towuti, South Sulawesi, Indonesia - TDP9 | ecosystem: Environmental > Aquatic > Freshwater > Lake > Sediment | place: Indonesia: South Sulawesi...
ATGCTCACCGACCCGCTTGTAGTATTCGTTAACCTGAGCTTCCCTGAGTCTCTCGAACCTGCGAGCCGATTGGCCTCCTGCCCTATGCTTCCCCGGGATACCAGAAGTTATCTTCTCCACCACCTCTAGCCTCCTACCCTTCAGGGTTGCGAATGTGGCTCCATTTCCGTCCATGACCAGTATTCCATAAGTGTCCTTTTCTGTAACGAGTTCTCTCAACGGTTCGATGTAGAATTTGCTGTCGCATCTGTAGTAGTAAATTGTTATCGGTTCGGGTGGGGTCAACACATATGTTTCTATCTGCTCGCTTCCAGCGCCGTTTTGGGGGATGGCTCCAGAGAAGATGACTAGACCATTTTCGGGAGGCTTCTTGAAGAGCTTCAGGCGCTGTATAACCTTCTCTATGGCGTCTAGAACATTTTTCCTCGTCACCTTAGACTTGATGTTTGAGGCTGTGCCTAGCTCCTGCCTGAGGTTGTTCATGACATCGCTGATCTGTCTGTCAGGCGGCACATAAAGCGAGACGAGTTCTGTGTGCCTCCCCGTTTTGGAGGCCAGGCTATCCAAAGTCCTCTTGAGGCGAAATATTGATAGTGAACTCTTGTCCGTCGACATCTGAACTTGCCTCCAAAAAGGTAATAAGTTGAGGAGCTTCAAAAGACTAAATTTGAAGGCGGCTTATATATTTGATGCGTGAAGAGTGAAGCGTGAACGACCGTTGAAGATTGCCATTAAGATCGGGAGAGAGGCGTTTCCGTCCAGATTGGATTTTGAAGTGGTTTCAGAGTATGCCGAGGTGTTCAAGAAGCTCAGAAGTGAAGGTCACAGGCTAGTAGTAGTCACGGGTGGAGGCGAGGATGCAAGGAAATACATTGATGTGGCAAGGAAATTAGGTGGGTCTGAGGTAGTTTGCGATTTGATTGGCATACAGGTCTCAAGGCTCAACGCCAGGTTGCTAATCTCAAGACTCGGGGGAGACGCTTATCCTGAGCCTCCAACAAGCGTTGAGGAGTTGAGGAAGGCGTTCGAGACCGGAAAGATAGTAGTTTTGGGAGGTCTTCAGCCAGGGCAGTCAACAAACGCAGTCGCCGCCATCTCGGCCGAGTCGATCGAAGCGGACTTATTCATCAACGCAACGGATGTGGATGGCGTCTATACGGCCGACCCGAAGAGGGATCCGAACGCAAAGAAACTGGATGAGATTGGTGCGGACGAGCTTCTGAAGAAGATTCTGGGTGAAGAGCTTTGGGCTGGAGGCTACGAACTCTTCGATCCCGTTGCGATCAAAATAGTGAAGAGATCCAGAATCCCAACTAGGATCGTTAATGGAAGAAACGTTGGCAACATCGAGCGGGTGATCAGGGGAGAAAAATTGGGTACACTTATACTCGTTTAAGCGTGGCTCGCTTCGAGGAGAATCCTTAAATTATAAAAAACTACTTAGGTTTTTTGGCGGCGGTAGCCAAGTTAGGTCAAAGGCGGGAGAATACTTCATCCCGAGACTCAAGATCTCTTCCCGTAGGGGTTCGCAGGTTCGAATCCTGCCCGCCGCACCAGACCCCTTGCTTCTGATGCCCTTCATTCTTGCTGTAAGTAACCGATGCGAAACGGCATTTAAGAACTCGATTCTTGAGGCTGTTTATTTGCATTCAGAACATCGGAGACTATTGCAGGGGAATTGTATAAGTTTATACAAAATGTTTATAAGTTGGTTTTGCTAGAAATGTTATTCAAATGACATTTGAATAACATTTGAATGTCATCTGGATATAACATAGGTCATATTTTGTATTTTTATGGTGGAAAAAGATGCAAACAAAAATCCTTCATGAACCACAGTTGGACACGATCATGATGGTAGAGAAAGCAATCAAGGAGGCAGAATCATATCCCACCAAAAAGGAGCTTTTGGAAGCTCTGCCCAAAAAAGTACAATACCAGACCTTTAACCGCATCCTCGACTATCTGGAAAGTTCTAACAAAATTATGTTTAACAAGCGCCGCATCGTTTGGATCTTTCCTGACAATCCAAAGTTAAAAAGACTATTAGAAACAAGCGTCAAGATCTAGCAGTCTAATCTGAGCCATATCCAAATCTCCGAACGTAATCTTTATGAGACAAGACTTCTAATACGACAAGAATCTTGCGAGAATTTTCGGCGACGATAGTATACATAAGACGGTAGCCAGAATCCAAATCCATTTTTTACGTCTCAGCTCATATGTGAATTTGAAGCTTTTCCGCTATTTCGTATTCGATAACGAATCTATATGTCTGTGTCTTGCTTTCATTCTCACAAAACGTGATCAAGTCTTCGATTGTGTCGATGTCAAGGGCTATTCGGCGTGATTTATAGATACTATAAGGAATATTTCTTGCGACTACTTCCCGTAAATGTGAATGAAAACTGTTTAGTCCGTAGTGTGTGGGAATAATGTGGGGTGGCCTGCGTAGTAGCGCGTTCGTGCCTTCTTCCTTTTTGGAGGGAGTTATGACTACCATCGGTTCTTGCTTTGCGAGCGATGTGATCTCGGTCACATCCGCCGAGGTTATAAGCGGGATGTCTGCTGGCAATATCAGAACACCTTCGGCATCGTTCGTTATACACCAATCTGTGGCCTGCTTGACTGCCGAATTTAGTCCTCTAGGAGTTTTCTCTCTGAGAGTCTCAGCCTTAAATTGATGAGCTCGCTCTAAGACTGCGTCATCTTCACTTATGACGAGAACATTACCGACAGCTGAAGCCTGAGTTACAGCCTCCAGGACGTCTCTGAACATGCTGAGGACGAGTCCAGACCTCTCTGTTGGAGTGAGGGTTTTAGCGACCCTCATCTTCGCTTCTGAAAGCCTTTTGACGGGGATTACTACAAAAATGGACAAAGAGCTTTTACCTACCCCTGAACATCTCAAATGCTTTCTTGATCTCCGACTTGAGCAAAACCTCTATGATGATGCAGCTGGTTCCGACCTCGATGAACGCCTTGATATTTATGGAAACGATGAATGGGACTAGACCTTCTACGGGGATCCCAAGAATGGTACTCATCCAGAAAACGATGCTGAACCACAAGTACGGCGTTTCTATTATCTCGCCGATTATGCCTGATATGAGTACCCGGAAACGTTTCGCCGCCAGCCCCGTCACCCCTGCCAAGATGGCATTTCCGAACAGAACAAAGGGGTTTCCAATCTCGATGGTGGCGACAAGAAGGCTCAATACACCGGTGACGGCTCCGGCAATGGGGCTGATCGTGACGGCAACCAGCAGAGCTGGCAGTTGGGAGAGGTGGAACACGATTTTTCCCTCCGGTATTGGAGCTGGAATGGGAATGCCGATTGCGCCTAGGATGTTGCCTAAGGCGCTCATAACCGCGATGAAAGCAATCAACCTGCTGTTTATCCTCAATGCCATTCACAGAGTATCTTAACTAGAAGAAAATATTTTTATATTTTTTCTCAATTAATATGCAAAACCCGTCATGATGATTTGGTAAATAACTGCTTTATTCAATTGTTACTTCTTTGGCTTATTCCATGGACTGCTCAAAAATTCGGTGTGTGGGGGATAGAACTCGCGAACAACCTATTCGTATACTTCCAATAGATGCGCCTCCTCTAGGCTGTCTATTTCTACCCTTTTTCAATTGCGTCCAAAACAACCCTGGCTAACCGGATCTTATCCTCTAAGTCCTTCATTATAGTGTTCGTGATGAGTACTCGCAGTCCAAGGGTCTCTATCCGCGGCCTCTGTGTCTTATCCACAAGATCTATGATGAAGAGGTCAAGAAAATCTTTATACAATTCTCCAACGGCATATGAGGAAACTTCCAGTCCCAACCCCATCATCAGCTTGTCGGCTGGTCCTTTGATTGGGGCACCGCCTACGATGGGGCTTATCGCAGCTACCTTTGCCTTTGTTTCCTTTAACGCGTTCCTAACATTTTTCAACGAGAGTATGGTGCCTATGCTCACTATCGGGTTACTGGGGCAGACGATAACAGCTTCAGCATTCGATATCGCATCGAGAACATCGGGAGCAGGTTGAGCCTTCTCCACGCCCTTGAACAGGACATCGATCACCCTGTCTTGCGCGCCTCTTTTGACGAGGTATTCCTGGAAATGCATATCGCCTCTATCTGTCATGACCCGAGTTTCAAACCTGTCATCGGTCATCGGGAGAATCCTTAGCTTCAAACCGAAAGAACGGCAGAGCCTGCCAGTAACCTCTGAGAGTTTAAGTCCACTATTCAAGAGTTGCGTTCTACGGATGTGCGTGGCAAGATCTCTGTCGCCTAAGTTAAACCATGTTTCGTACCCGTATTTGTGAAGCATTTCGAGGCAGTGGAATGTATCCTCCCGAATCCCCCAACCCTTCTTCTGATCAACCATCCCGGCCAGTGTATACATGATTATGTCGAGATCAGGAGAGATGTGTAGACCGTAGAGTTCGATGTCATCGCCTGTGTTGACTATCACGCTTAGATCTTCCTCTGGCACTACCTTCACGAGTCCCTGCAGAAACTTGGCGGCTCCAACGCCCCCTGCCAGGACTGTTATCATCTCCTAGACCTCCAATAACCTTGGTGGACGACTTCTTCGACCGGAAATCTGGGTGGTGGGTTAGGCCTCTCGTCCGGGTAGCCCAAGGCTATCAACGCTTGGGGTTCCACGTTTTCAGGGAGGCGCAAAACACCTTTGACGGTTTCCGGGCAGAAGAGTGGTGCGCAGAACCAACATGCTCCCAGCCCTACCGCGTGGGCTACTAGAAGCATGTTCTGAATGGCCGCAGCCACGCTCTGCACAGCCATGGTGCGCTCGGCTTCCTGCCTCTTGTCATCGGGATACCGATTCATATTTGTCATCGTCAAACATGCAATGACCAAGATGGGGGCTGAAGTGAACCTCTCCAAGGATAAGTTTATCATCTCTTCGCACTTCTCAAGTGGCATCCCATCCCCTGTAAGGTCGATTCGATACTTCTCCGCCATAGCTTCAGCCAATCCACATTTAGCTTCAGCGTCTCGAAGAACTAAGAATCGCCAAGGCTGGGCATTATGCGCAGAAGGGGCCCAGGTTGCAGCCTCAAGTATTTTATGGATAAGCTTGTCTGATATTACAACGGGTTTATACTTACGGATGCTTCTTCGAGTCAAGATGGCATCAAACAATTCCATTCAGCTCTAACCCCTCTATGCAAGCTTTATGCTTCAGAAATATTATGTTTTCTTTCCCTCACTCGAAGTGTTCCGGGTTTATTGAGGATAGAGGATCGAGATTTTTACTGCTAATGGATGAGAATGAGTGAGGATGAAGATATGTATGTAGAGACGAAAAGATGCGTGGTGATGCGTTTATCCTTCGTTCACAGGCGCAGGCTTCATCTTTTCAGCCTCTTGTTCAGCTAATTGTAAGGACACCTCATTTATGACCTCATCCAGTTTTTTCACTAGTGGATGCTCCTTGCTTATCCTGTAAAGGGTTGCTCTTCCGATCCTCCTCGTGGGCTTCACTATTCCAAGCTCCTCCAAGTCCTTGAAGTACCTGTAGAAGGTCTGCTTGCTCATTCCCAATTCCCTTATGACCTCGCTTTTGCTGAAGTCGAAGTATGGATTATCCAGGAAGATGTCGAGTATCCTGAGCTTTGGGGAGTTGCCGAACATCCTTATGAGCAAGGTCTCTCCAAGGTCCTTATACGTTGCTTCGGCCATGTCAACCTACCTGCCTATTTATTAAGCGTTTAAATATTTAAATATTGACCATAAATGGTATTATAAATGTACTATGTTTGGGCTACATTTCACCGATGAGCAGGTCAAGGCAATAGTTCTGGATAAGCTTAGGAAGAGGGGTTGCTGGGGCGGAAGATATACCCCTCTCGACTCTCTGGTCCATTGGCTCAGTAGGAAGGTAAAGAGGGATGGGAGAAGGATCAGATCAGCTGTGAGGCAACTTGTCAACGAGGGATACCTCATCCTCCACAAAAAGGCTGAAACCGTTTCGTTAGATCCTGCCAGAAGCAGGGAGATGGCAGAGTTCACCAGAGAGTTTCTTCCATAGGAACTTACGGAACATCTACCTCTTGGCAGAGTCCTTATGGAACGAAAACAAACTCATGAGGATGAATGAGAACTACTATGACGATTACCACAAGTGGTTGAGGTGGGCAGACAAGCGGAAGATTTGATAACCACGTTAATTCACCATCAAGGGTCAAAGAAGCAATAAAAGACACTGTAAGGGAGCTGATCGAAGCTAAAAAGGTTGGAAATCATAACGTTTTGACTCACTTTTTTATAAATAGATCTGTGTTATCAGAGTGAGTATTAAACTTAAAAATGGGGCTCTAAACAATGAAGTCCGCTCTAACTGGAATTAGAGAGAACAGGAAGATCTCGATTATCGGAGTCCACGGTGTTCCCATCATTAAGGAAAACGATGATGTTGGTAGGATCATTTCAGAGGCAGCTCAAAAGCAAGGAACTCCGTTTCAGGACGGGGACGTAATTGTTGTTGCTCAGAAAATTGTATCTAAAGCAGAGGGCAGGATTGTAAAGTTCAGTAGCGTGAGGCCTTCTAAGTTTGCGAGTATGGTTTCAAAGATGGCTAAGAAGAAGGCTGAGCTGGTTGAACTGATCCTGATGGAGTCGAAGGCTGTGGCCAGAATGTCTGGGCATCATCTCATCACAGAGACGAAGCAGGGCTGGGTCTGTGCAAACTCTGCGGTGGATGTGTCCAACGTTTCCGGCGGAGACGCGGCATCGCTGCTTCCTGAGAACCCGGATGAGTCGGCTTCAAAGATTAGGGATCGATTGAGGGAACTGATTGGGAAGGATGTCGCCGTTATAGTGTCGGACACTTTTGGAAGGCCGCTCCGTTGCGGCCACGTAGATGTCGCCATAGGCGTGTCGGGTATAAACCCCTTCTTCGATAGAAGGGGCGAGAAAGACCTCTTTGGCTATGTTCTGAGGGTTAAGCAGATGGCTGTCGTTGATGAGCTAGCCTCCGCAGCTGAACTTGTTATCGGTCAGGCCGGGGAGAGTGTACCTGTAGCTATCATCAGGGGCTACAGGTATGCTCGTAGCGAGACTGCTATGGCAACCGATCTGATCAGGCCCAAGGAGAAGGATCTTTTCTTGTAGAAGGGCATGCGCCAAAAACTGAAGAAATCAAAATATGCAACATAAACGTTAGAGGATGTAGCTGTCTCATTTCTTACTTCGGAAACCGGATCCTCTGACTGTGTTGTTCATGTAGTTGATCTCTTCGATCCTTCGTCGTGCTGAGTCCTCTAGGAAGGCTGCGATGCTGCGGTACCCATACTCTCGGTTAGCTTCGATGAGCTTCTCTACCGCATCAGCCAGCTCCTTTTTTATGCTGATCTTTCTGTACTCGACCATTTGTCTCACTTGTGGGTTCTTCTATTGCGTTTTTCTATCTTTTAAAAGTTTCTCTCGCCCGTCTTCAAGATGGAGTCACAAGCCGCAAGACATATATGTGTTCTCTGTCCTCTTACAATAATCCTAGGGGGGAGCTGGGCTTACCCGGCTGAGAGGATGGCTGTATCGCCATCGACCCCTTGAACCTGATCCAGATAATGCTGGCGGAGGGATGAAAGATGAGAATACCAACCAAGATTTTAACTGAGACATCTGTTGTTGTCGCCCTGTCTGTTATCCTAAAGGATGTTTTGCCCCCTGTCTATAGTCTCCCACAGGGGGGTTCTATCACTGTGGCGGGCATGGTGCCACTGATCTGGTTTTCTCTGAGGCGTGGTCCCCGTTTCGGTTCTTTTGCCGGCGCCGTTTACGGGCTGGTCCACATGTCGCTCGGCGGCTATGTGATCCATCCAGTTCAGGCCTTGCTTGATTATCCTGTGGCTTTTGCGGCCTTGGGCTTGGCTGGACTTTTCAAAAACCATCCGTTGGTCGGTGTGGGCGTGGCAATCATAGGCAGGTTCATCTCTTCCTTCCTTTCAGGCATGATTTTCTTCACGGGCCTCACTTTTGAGGGTGCGGTTGCGTCTGCGATATACAATGGCACCTACCTTTTTGGAGAGTTTGTAATCAGTGCGATAATCATATACATATTTGTGAAAAAACGGATAATCGAAATCTATCTTTAGAAACCTCAAAGACGTGAAAATCGTCTGGTTTCAGGGAAGCATCAGTAGCTTCCCATTGCTACATGCGCAGGCGTGGTTGGTCGTGAATCCGGAGAGGCTCAATCGGAAAGCTTCCGATTCTTCTCTTTCTCCCACTCCATCTTAAATTTCACCCAAGTTGGCGGGTATGGTGCAACTATCGACTCAACGTCCACTTCGGTTTTTCTTGGCAAAACTTCCTTCACTTTCTCTAATGCGTTCTTACCGATGGATTCAAATCTTCTCTTTTTGGGATGCTCACAAAAGTTATGTCTAAATCTTTGTGTAATTCTTCCTTTGCTGACCATCTAGTGTAATCACCTTGCCTTATCTATATGAGTTAGATAACATATAAGCCTTTCGGTATAGCAAGCCTGTTCAGGACATTCTTCTAGAGAGGATTGGCAGGGGAGACAGCGTCAACAAAATATGCAGGGACCGAGGCGTGTCAACAGCGACTTATTGTGCTTGGATGAGAGAATATAGATTAATGCCTTACTGAAAGATGCTCATGTGAAATATACAGCTTATTGCTATGGTTTTGAAGGCTCTAGGGATGTTTTGGATTTTGTGATGTAGCACCATTTGGTCGTCCACTTTCCGTTTTTCTTTATCTTGTGCGCAAAGTAGTTGTATACGTAGCGTTTCTTCTGCCAGTTTAGGACCCATCTTGCGTATGGGCCTGATCCTAGGTTTCCGCATGTGGGGCATAGCTTTCTCTCCTTTTTCTTTTTTTCCATTGGTGATCACCAATAGTACTCATCGATTAGTTTGGCTAGTTTCTTATCTTCATCTAGTGGTGGTTGTCTTGCACCACAGCGAGGACAGAACTTAGCGTTTCTGGGTATTTCAGATTCGCAGTTGATGCAGTGGTCGTGTTCTGGCTCATGCATGCCTGCTCCTATGACAAAGCCTCCTGCGAATCCTTCTTTGCATGTTCTTCCATCGTTGCTCATAGCAATCCCAGCATACGTGGTCTATATTATGTTATTATCTAACTTATAAACTTCTTACGTCCACACACATCTGTTTTTCAGAGGAAACGTAAGACCCCTCTCCTCATATCACGCTCGCGTAGCTCGTCGTCAGCGCCTTCTCTCGCTCAATGATCCGTTCTGTTGCTATATTCTCAAAGAATTTTTTCTCCGACACACACAGCTTTGCTCATATTGAGCCTTCGGATCTGCTGTTCCACAGCTCCAGGAGTCTTCCAGGAAAGTTGCTCGCTATTTCGGCTATGGAGGGCCCTTCCTCCACCATCCTCGTTATCATAGCGTTCTCTTCCTGGGTCCCCGGTTTCATCTGGACTCACCTCAGGAGATTCAAGGAACAATCCCAAGTAGGGTAAATTGAAAGTGGGGGATCGCCGCGCGGTAGGATATACATACAGCTCCGAGATCCAAGGAACAATCCCAAGTAAAGAGAATTGAAAGTTCTATAGCGATAAGTTCTTTGAGCCCCCATCTCTGAGCCGGGGGGGAGGGGGGGAGTATATATAGTTTCGTCGGGCATCTCTCAACGATTAAATTTTTGGTTTGCAGCCTCTTCAAACGCCTATATGTATCGTTAGCGGATCCGATAATGGGATCAATAACTTTCAATTCCATTTTAATGGATTTTTGTTTGAATCTCAGCGCCGAATTCTCCAATACAAATATGCATATACAGTTTGAAGGGCGATGCGGGCCCTCGGCTCAAAGCTTTTCAGCATTCATTTTCTCCAAAATCTTTGAAATCTTCTGCCTTAGGGCTGGTAAATCTCTCTCGACAACATTCCACAAGAGGTCCAAACCCACGCCAAAATATTCGTGGACGAGAACGTCTATGATTCCAGCAATTTGAACCTAAGGCTTGTTTCGTCACACGCATTTTTCCAAGTGTTTCCTTATCATGTTAACGAATTTTTGAGCATTCGATAATATTGTCTCTGCTTCTGTTTTTCCAGCAGTTGCTGTAACACTGTATTCGTAGGTTTCTCTTGCGGCTTTTGCATCGGCTAGGTTTTTACCCAATTCTCCTGGGAGAATTTCTGCTAATACAAATTTTCTGCCGAATTCTGAAACTACCCCTTCATGCGTCTTAGGGAAGATCTTCACGGTGGATAATACAGCTCTAGCCGCATGATACATGGCGTAATATGCCCTTGAAATGGCGTCTTCATATTCGCCGTCGCGAAAAAGTTTCTCAGCCACCCTTAATCTTTCAATGGCCTTTTCCAAATGTGCCTTTGTTATACTCATCTAGAAAGCTTCCTCGTAATTGTACACCCTCTTCTATAATGGACAGGGCAAAGGGTTCTCCTTCTCCAGCCGAATGGATGAAACCTTTTTTATCCGTCACGATTAAGGAAACATCCACCCCTAGAGCTGGGATTATTGGGTAGATCAAGTCATAGAGACGCTGTCTAATCATCCAACCTTCTGCGTTTTCAACTAAGACGAGGAGGTCTATGTCACTTTCAACGGCTACTTCCCCGCGAGCTACAGAGCCAAAAAGTATGACGTCGGTGACGGTTTTCTCCTCCCTAGAGATCATCATTGAGACAAGTGTTGCAACAGATTTTGCAAGAGCGGTTTTTGGTGCACTCTCGCCCTCAGAGACTATGAGTCTTCTTAAGGACTCTCGAATTAGGTTACTTCGGTTTGGATAAATGCCAGCGTCAACTAGTTTCTCGATTTCTTGAGCCACCTTTCTTGGAACTCTGACGGGGATAACCACACTCATGATTTTGTATACACACTGTAAACAGATAAACCTTTCTCTCATTGTTTTCCAGTCTTCCAAGAAAGGTGGCTAATAGCCTCATGATGCTTCCTTAGAGTGGGTTGGGCGCAGACTTCGGCAGTGGACAGGCATATTTGCCAAGTACAATGAAGAGCAGAACGATGTTGCGCGCTCTAGATGAGGCTTTCAACTTCACTCTTCTTCAATTCATTAGCTAGCTCATTCATCACCTTCTTCAATCCCGGACTTAGCTTGACTGGATATCGAGGCGTGTTCTTGAGTCTCTTATATTTCTCGGGAAGGTTTGAAAGGTCTTCTAAAGCTCTTTCCCTAATCGCTTTAAGCGGGATCGGAGTGTGAGTTATCTCGCCTTTCCACATCACTTTGACCAGTAGTGGTTCGCCTTCAACTTTTTCATCATCTAGGGCAATGATGTCCTCAAAGAAATTACCTGAGCTGTCTCTGACTCTAAACACCTGTTTCCTTTCAGGAAGAGTGGTTTTACCCTTGCTCAACTTCATTGCAGGCACAAATTTGCCTGTCCTATCCGTTCTTTCACACAATTTATAGATAATGTCAACGTAAGGGCTATCTTCGGAAGTACTCATTCTGGTTCCTACGCCGAAGGAGTCTATCTTCGCCCCTTTGTTCAAGAGTTCCTCAATCTTATACTCATCCAGATCGCCGCTTGCCAGGATTTTGACATAGTTTAAGCCTTTTTCGTCCAATAATGCCCTGACCTTTTTACTTGTCTCCGCTAAGTCCCCACTATCGATTCTTACACCGCTTAGCCTAAACCCCTTCTTTTCCAACTCTTTTGCAACAACCGACGCTTTTTCTGCACCTTTAATATCATCAAAGGTGTCAATCAAAAGCAAAGATGTCTTTGGGAAAGTCTTCACGAATGCTCTGAAAGCTTCAATCTCGTTGTCAAAGAACATTACAAAGGAATGTGCCATAGTTCCAAAGATCGGAATGCCATATTTCATACCTGCGAGCACGTTTGAGGTTCCGTTGCATCCCGCTATGTAACTGCATCTTGCTGCTTTCATTCCAGCGTCTGAGCCTTGCGTCCTTCTCAAACCAAACTCGATTACGGATCTGCCTTGAGCTACACTTACTACTCTGGATGCTTTCGTTGCCATCATGGTCTGTACGTTGACAGTGTTTAGAAGGAAGGTTTCAATCAACTGAGCCTCAATTATCGGTGCAGTTACCCTGATGAGGGGTTCATTTGGGAAGACTATCGTTCCTTCTGGAACTGACCAAACCTCTCCACCGAATTTGAAACTCCTCAAATAATTGAGAAAGTCTTCTTTAAACCCCCGCTTTCTCAAATAGTCGATTTGCTTTTGATTGAACCTCGCATTCTTGAGAAAAAGTAAGACTTGCTCTAAACCAGCAAAGACAAAGTATGACCTGTTTCGTGGCATTCTCCTTATGAATAAGTCAAAAGTAGCCAACTCACTTCTCTTATTATCAAAATAGGCAGCGCACATAGTCAGCTCATACAAGTCAGTTAGCATACTCATGTTGTTCTCGTTTATGAAATCAAATTCGTGTTCTGTCATCTCTAACCCTCTTTATGCCTATTTCTTCATCAATTCCTTGACAGTGGTGATTATAGTATTAAATAGTTTGGGGGTCTTTACGCTGGATGTTTCTAAAATGGAGAAAGGCTTGAGGCAAGCATTATCAGCTTTCGTTTCTCTAGTTCTTAATCATTGCGCGCGCGATTCGGGCAAAAAAGGTAGAAAAGTTGCGTGATGACAGATAAGGTGCGTTACAATCATTCTGTCTGGATCTTAATACCGAATTTCTTCAGTTTCTCTTCGCCTTCTTTAGTGGCGTAATAATTGGTGTTCTTTCCCCTGCATTGTTTGATAATCCATCCTTGTTTGGCACAATACTCCAAGAAGCCGCCGCCGATAGCAAACGGATTGATCGGCTTTTTCCCTGGTTCCATTGTGGTCTTCTGAGGCACTCCACGCTTTTCATGCCACTCTCTATCTTCCTCTTCGCTTATGCCGATTCTTCTCATCAACGCTTCATGTTGCTCTGGGGTTACCTCCGGATGCTCTTTATGCCATCGTTCGTGTTCTTTTTCTGTAAGCGTCATGCCCCTATGCTTGATCCTCTTACCCATATCCGTACGCCTTGTTTTGTCCATCATCCATCATAATCGTCTAATGGTGCAAGAGTGGTATCAATGGCACAATTGATAAAAGGCTTACGCTGAAACTCTTGAAGCTTCTCGGAGGATGATGGTCGGGCGAGCTCTTGCAGAACGTGTTTTGACAGAAATGCCCTCTTATTATCAGATACAACTATTTTAAGCGCTCAAACTCAACTGGTTGGCTTTAATCGAACTAATGTAGTATTGAAAGAGGTCTTTGCAGGTCTACGACAGTTTCTCAATCTGGATGTCCAACACATCGCCCCGCTCGGCCCCGAGGACCGCCAGCTCACTCTTCGGGACCGTGAAGATGAACTTTCGGCGAACTTCAGCATCAAACTCGACCGATTGAAAGCCCTTATAAACCCAGACATGAATCCTGGTCTCCAACCAGAGCTCAGCCGACTCGACAACCCTCTTCGGGATGCAGACTCGGCCCCTCGAGGACAGCTTCGCGTGAAACCGAGTCTCTTCTGACATTCCTACATTTTCCTCTATTTTCCTCAAAATTCCAATAAATTCCAATAAATTCCAATTTTATCCAACGTGATCTCAACTTTTTGAACCCCTTTTCAGAAAACAACCATTTTAAACACGTTCCCCCACAGAAAAAAAATATTTGGAAAGGGACGCAAGGCTCGACTCTAAAGGCCCTCTCCAAACTCGACTAAAATCTCAACATCGCTACCTCTCCATCTCGATCAAGATGTCCAGGTGGAGCTAAACTGCGTGACTTGAGAGCAGAAACCAGGAAGCGAGGTCTACTCCTTCTTGCATCCCGAGGGCAACCACGACGACAGATTCTGGGCCATCGCCCTAGCCGTCTACGCAGCCGAGAAGGAGCCCAAGACCGGACCGATAGTTGCAAAGACCTTTTGAAACCATTACGCACTCCAACAGAAGTTTCGTCTTCGTCATCTTCTTGAGCATTTCTGATTTACTATTTTAGTCGACTGTACCTCAAGCTTTATTAGTTGTCTGTTGTCTTACTTTACTTGGGTACAGTATGCTCAAGCTAGATGTACTGGCAAGAGATGGAGTCATAGAAGTTCTACGCAAGCTTTGCTTAGGAGAGGCAAGGTTCAAAGAGTTAAACGAAGTTGTCAGTAACACGAGGACGCTGACCATGAGGTTAAAGGAGTTGTCGGCGGAGGGTTTAATTCAGAAGGCTGGAGCCCAATATAAGATCACAAATGAAGGCTTTGACACCACCACTAAAATAGCCGAGTTTGAAGGAAAAACCAAGCAGAAGTGGATTAACCATGAGGGCTTCACTAAGGTTAGGTATGGATGGTTGAGAGTCTCGTTAACTCGTCTCACCCAACTTTTCCATAAAGAGTTTGAAAATGAACTAATCTCCATCGTCCTATATGGTTCTGCAGTTAAAGACTCCTTCCAACTAGGCAGAAGCGACGTAGACTTGCTTTACATTCTCGAAGACGACTCAAGAAACGTTTGGCAACGTGAAGAAAGCGTGTTCAAAGACTTCCAATACACATGGGAATACAGAGCCTGCAACTACTGGCTAAAAATGCTTGGACTCTACGGATACCCAGAGGCAACCACGGCGTCGCTCCTGAAAAGCCATGCCAAAACATTCCAGCCCATATATCTCGACATACTCTCTCACAGAGCGGTTCTCTATGACAAAGAAGGGTTCTTTCAAAAATTAATGAAGAAGCTAGAAGAAGCGCTCAAGGCTTTAGGAACCATTCGGATTGAACACCCAGACAGAACATACGGCTGGCTCCTAAAGCCCGATATCACCCCAGGCGAATCAATAGAAATAAACTTGGAATAGACAGATGAGCATAAACAAAGAAAGAGCTGAAAAAGCAATCAAGACCGCAGAGCGAGAGTTCACAAACGCCGTCAGAAGCCTCGAGGATAAAGACTACATTGGATCATTAAAGTACCTTCAAGAATGCACGGAATATGCGGTAAAGGCGGTTTTAATAGCCTACGGAATAGATTACCCCAAAATACATGCAGTAGGCCGCCTCCTGTATGAAATGAAAGAGAAATACCCACAATGGTTCCTCAAACGAATCCAAACCACAGCCGAAGTCACGGACACCTTAGCAAGAGGAAGACCGAAATTCAGATATCCCTACGAATATCCTCCAGAACAATATGAACCAGTGGCGAAGAAAATTCTTCCTAAGGTCAAAAAAGCTCTAGAAAGCTGTCGCAAGCTCATTGAACAGCTCTTCGGTTAACATCCAGTACTCTTCTTCTCGGCTCGCCAAACATGATGCGTGAACAGCTAATGGGTCAGGCTGATGCTTAAACAAATTCTCTACAGATAGCTGCGAGTGAATAACAATAAACTGATTAATAGGATTCAAGGATCAAATGGTAGAACCAACGTCACATGTGATATATTCTGTAATCTAGATAGATTTTTGGCGCGTGCACCTTCGCAATGACGGTGTAATACCAGCAACATGTTTGTCAGTGACTATCTGGGTACAAAATGAATAAGAACACATTCGTATGACTTTTATTTACGGGGCTACAATACACTCTTCGATGTCACAATATTCAATTCTCTTGACTATAGAGTTTTTCTGGGAGAGTTTTTGTAGATGGCTTAATAGTCTGACCTTTGTAGATTTTGTTTTTCTTTTATGGCCGTTGATAACAATTGATCTTGTACGTTCGGTTGGGAAATCCGTATTTCTTTTGGTCAACAGCCTATACAAGAAACTTAACCCACTAAAGTTTGAATCTGATTTTACTCCAAAAATATCTTTGATCATTCCTGCTCATAATGAAGAGAAGATAATTGTAAGGTCGATTGAGTCTGCGATAGAAGCAAACTACGCCAATAAGGAGATAATAGTTGTGGACGATGGGTCCAAAAACGGAACTTATCAGCTGGCCTATCCTTACGCTAAAAGGGGTTTGATAAAGCTTCTCCATAGGGATGTTGCAAGTGGATCAAAGGCGGGGGCGTTAAATTACGGGCTTCTTTTCGCTTCTGGTGACATAATTGTCACTTTTGACGCAGACACCCTAATTGAACGTAACTCTTTAAAGGAACTCGTCAAACCTCTTGCCGACCCCAACATCAGTGCGGTTTCTGGAAATGTTCGTGTCTTGAGTGGAGAAAATGGGGCCAAGAACCTTTTGGTTAGGCTTCAAGCTTACGAGTATCTACTCTCATTAGAGTTAGGTCGCCGGTTCAATTCCATAATTGGAGCCTTGCTAATTATTTCGGGCGCTTTCGGTGGCTTCTGGAGAAAATACGTTGAATCCCTTGGCGGATACGATATAGACACCATAACCGAAGATCTTGATATCACTTTTAAAATGAGAAAACTGGGTAAAAGGTTGTTCTTTGTAGAAAAAGCTATTTCTTGGACCTTTACTCCGGAAACATGGAGGGACTGGCGGCGTCAGAGAGTCCGATGGGCTATAGGTCAAGCAGAGACCCTTTGGAAACACAGGAACCTATTCCAAAAAAAGGGCTTTGATTTCAAGTTTATGATAGCGGTCTACGATATGCTGTTTATGGACCTCATTGCTCTCTTCATACGCATTACCTGGCTTTTTTATCTCATCCTCTTCTATCGGCCGACATTGCCTTACATCACGCTTCTCACAGTCCTCCTGTACTTGGTCATGGAATTCGTAACGATCGTCGCTGCAGGCATACTGTCTCCTAGGAAAGGAGACTTGAAAAGCGCTTATCTTGTGCCCTTGGTGGTTCTATTTTACAGGCCATACTACTCTCTAATTCGCCTGAAGGCTTACATCGACTGGTTGCTGAAAAGAGAAAGTCGTTGGTAGCATTGCACGTTATCATGCTTGCCAGCTGGAACACCATGTAATTGAGAATTGTTAAATGATGAGGGCTGACCGAACTTGCACCTAGAAATAGCTAGATACCTAATCTTCATGTTTTGGTTGTCTGTCTTTCTCAGTCAAGTCTGTTGCCAATAACCCTGATCATAGTTGACGTTGACCTTTCTCCGTTAACTGATATTGGTGTAGCATTTGTAGTCTTGCTTCGTCCAAGTCGAATTCTTTATCGCATCTAAGACATCGAAAAGATAAGATTGGACTAGCAAATAGATGGAGATTCGAGCATCTATACCATGATCCTGCTTTCCTGTAGTCGACTCCCAACTGCCTCACTTCTTTTCCGCACTTCGGGCAGACGAGCTTGCCACCCTCATCAAACTTAGACCTGAAGTCGATGTATCCACAACTGAGATGTTCCAAAGCGTCTCCTTTAACCATTTGAGAACTCCTGCAGTCTGGGCATCGTATATAGAAAATTGTGGTTAAGGAGTCACAGAACGGGCAGGCTACTACAGAACGCAAGGGTTTAGCTTCGAGGAGGTCTGTTTCCTCCAGCTTTTTCAAAGTTGAAACTAATTCTGGGGTAGGTAGTCTGCTCTCTGGTTTCGACTTTAAGCTCATAAGAACATCGAGCTCTATGGTTGGAGATGTTGAGAAAAGACCGAGTATGTGTCTGGCCGCTTCTTTGTTCACTTCCTTTGGCAGTATCGATTTTAGAACTATTGTACCTCTCTCTGTTATCGATACTGCCAGCCTTTCATCGCTGAAAGCTGTTCGATCAAACCTTTCTATCCACAGCACCCCTTTTTCAAGTCTGATACACCCGTCGGCATTTGAGCGCATCATCTCCAGTTCTCTGGTGGTAATCGCGCCCGTGTGGGATATGCCAATGCCAATGAGGTTCTGGACTTTGGTTAGTATATTGATACCATGAATCAGTGTATAAGCCTCCTTAGCGTTCATACTCATAAGAAGGGTTGAAACAGTGTCAATTACGACGAAACCTCTCTCTCCAAGTTTAGTAATGTAGGGCATCATTTTTCTCATGATCTCGTCTGGACTGTATAACATTTTATCGATATCGAACACCTCACCTTCCATGATCTTATGTGCCCTTTCAGAGAAAATATCGAGGAAGAACATGTTCCCCTTTTTCTCGTAAGATTCAATTTCTACCCCTAAGCTGTTCAGGAGATGTCGAATCTCTATAGCGGGGTAGTCTAGGCAGATATAGAGCCCGCAGCAGCCGTTTTTGAGGAAACTATCTATCATTTGCCAGACAAGCAAGTGTTTTCCTGAGCCCATAACTCCGCTCACGCTGAGGCAAAAAGGCCGGGGAATGCCACCCTCAATCAGTCTATCCAAATCTGGAAGACCAGCGGGCACCCTTTTCATAGAAATCACCCATTATTTTTATAGACTGGCACAGTATAAAGCGTTTTTACCTCAAAACATGATTGCACACGCCATAGGGGAAGGCATCATAAAGTTCAGCGTTGCAGTATGGACAGAAAATTTCAATCTCACCTTTCCATTCATGCGTCTTGTATGTCGCCGAAGCGGGATCAGAGACCCAGGTATCATATTCGTTCTCAAACACCTCGACACGCCGTTTCTTACAACAAGGACACTTAGGAGGAAGCTTCATCTTGCTAAATCGCCTCATTTCCGGCTTCGTAGTATCCTTTTAGCTTTTAAGTCTTCTGTGAAACAGCGTATGAATTAAAGAATTAGCATTGCCTGTCAGAGATAAGTTGAAGACAGATGATAATCATACGTTAAGAGAAACACTGGATTGAACCGATTGAGAAACCGGTCGATCGGAGTTGATGGTTCCATGATCGTGAAGGAAGTCTATGCAAAAAATATCCTATCCAAATCGAAAGTCTCCGATTATACCATCAATCCTTACGTTGGTTGCGAGCACGGATGCACATACTGCTATGCACGATTCATGAAGAGGTTTACTGGTCATAATGAAGAGTGGGGCAGCTTCGTCGACGTTAAGATCAACGCAACGAGCTTACTGGAGAATGAGATAAGAAGGAAAAAGGCTGGAAAGGTCTGGATAAGCGGAGTATGCGACCCCTACCAGCCACTTGAGAAAAAATATGAACTAACGAAATGCTGTCTCAAAATTCTGTTAAAAGAAGCCTGGCCTGTCACAGTCCAGACGAAGTCTCCTCTCGTGCTACGCGATCTAGAATTGCTGAGAAAGTTTGAAGAAATCGAGGTAGGGTTCACGATCACCACAGCAGACGAAGATATTAGAAGGATCTTTGAACCCAATTCACCACCAATCAAACAAAGGATCGAAGCTTTAGAGAAGCTACATTCCGCTGGTGTCAAGACCTTCGCGATGATAGCACCTATACTCCCGAAGACCGAAGGGCTAGCGGCACAGCTGAGCGGAAAAGTGGACAATGTTCTGGTCGACAGGTTGAACTACCACTACGCAGACCGGGTATATAGAAGGTACAAGATGGAGTGTGCGATGACCAACACCTTCTTCGACCTGAAGAAAATGGAACTTGCTAATACACTTGAAAAAGAAGGCATAAATTATGAGCTGCTCTTTTGATGCGCAATCCTCCAACACAAGTTCTTTTGTTTGATAACTTATACGTAAGGGATCATAAACTATAATGAATTTTTGAGGCGGTGAAATGAAGCCGGTAAAAGACATTGATGTTAGTGAGAGCGGAGAGATCGATGAGCTGCTTAAAAAGATGTACGAGTCCGGCGGGTTCGTAGCGAAGAAGGTCGGCGTAGCCGTAGACATCCTTGAAAGAATGTTGAGAGAAGAGAACTGCCTAAAGTTCCTCTCTTTCCCAGCCTGCATAATTGCAACCGGCACAAGAGGCGTGATCAAAGAGCTGGTCAAGAGGAAGATCTTCGACGTCGTCATAACGACTTGTGGAACCTTAGACCATGACCTAGCCAGGAGCTTCAGAGAATACTATCACGGCAGCTTCCTGATGAACGACGCTGAGCTGCGAGAAAAGGGGATAAGCAGGCTTGGAAACGTCTTGGTCCCAAACGAGAGTTACGGCCTGATAATAGAAGAGAAAATGAGAAGTTTTCTAGACGAAGTCTACAAACACGATAAGGAACTCGCAACCTACGAGCTCGCTTGGAAGCTTGGAGAGTTCATAGGAAAAGCAGACTCGATCTTATACTGGGCTTGGAAGAACAAGGTTCCCACAGTGATTCCAGGAATCACAGACGGTGCAGTCGGATACCATCTATGGGAATTCTACCAAAAGCACAAGGACTTCAAAATAGATGTTCTCAAAGACGAGCAGCTCCTCAGCGACCTAGTGTGGGGCGCCAAAAAATCAGGTGCACTGATACTAGGAGGCGGGATAAGCAAGCATCACGTCATATGGTGGAACGCCCTCAAAGACGGACTAGACTACGCCGTATACATAACCACAGCGGCAGAGTGGGACGGCAGCCTATCCGGCGCAAGGATGCGTGAAGCAGTCTCCTGGAGACAACTGAAGAAAGACGCCAAATATGTGACCGTCGAGGGAGACGTGACTGTTCTGCTACCCCTAATTACAGCAGCAGTGTTGAAGAGACTATCATCTCACGCGGAGGAGACGAAGACGCTCGCCTAGGAAAAATTGCTGGTCGCGAACGATAATGGAACTAAAGAGGGCTCTAAACCTTCTCGATGCGACATCGATTGGGATCGGGGCAATAGTAGGTGCCGGAATCTTCGTCGTCTTAGGCATTGCCATAGGTTATGCTGGGCCAGCGATCATCATCTCGATGGTGATCGCGGGCATCGTCGCCTCTTTCACCGCATTCAGCTTCGCCGAACTCGGCTCAGCAATTCCAAAAGAAGGCGGAGCATACGAGTTTGCCTACGAAGTAGTCTCTCCCTTTGTAGCTTTCGTCGTGGGTTGTCTATGGCTTTTCGGACAGATCGTGGCCGGAGCAGCGATAAGCTTGGGATTTGCAAGCTACTTCGTGGCGATCTTTCCATTCTTTTCGCTGAGAATTGTCGCAATTTCAGGGGCATTGACAATGACGGCTTTGAACCTCATTGGGACAAAACAATCTGCCACCGTCAACAACATCTTAGTCCTGACAAAGATAGCAATCATCTGCCTATTCATTGGAACCGGAATCTTTCAAATAAGTCCGCGTAACTACTCCCAATTCGCCCCAAACGGCTTCCTTGGAATCCTTCAAGGAGCTTCCTTCATCTTCTTCGCGTATCTGGGTTTCGGAAGAATAGCAATGCTCGGCGGAGAGGTAAAGAACCCAAAAAGAACCTTGCCACTCTCGATCTTACTCGCGTTGACCACCTCCATGATTATATATGTCTTGACGGGCTTCACCGCAACCGGTCTACAAGACTATAGAGTCCTTGCAGAATCAGGATCACCAATTGCCGACGCCGCAAGAGCAACAGGAAACCTCGCGATAACAGCAATGATCTCCTTTGGAGCCCTAATCGCCACAGCAAGTGTTCTCTTGACCGACCTCATCGGTCTCTCCAGAGTCTCATTTGCGATGGCAAGAAACGGGCAGCTTCCAAGTTCCATAGCAAAAGTCCACTCGAGATTTGGAACACCATACATTTCCATCCTTGTCACAGGAGCACTGATGGCTACCCTAGCCTTTGTTTTAGATCTGAAACAGACCGCAGCCATAACAAGCCTTTCAATACTATCCACTCACGTGGTTCTAAACTATTCTGCAATAAGACTCAGGAAGAAGATCCCGAAACTGAAAACCTTCAAGGCCCCATTGTATCCTTTGATTCCCTCGCTCGGAATAGTCAGCTGCATCATTCTGATGCTCTCCTTACCCAAAGAATCTTGGATCGTTGCAGCAGTCGTTGTAATTGCCAGTTCAGTCTACCATCTCTTAAGAAGACAACACCGCACGTGATGTAAAACACTGGAGCAAGAAGAGTCCTGTAAAGTTGTCCGGGCGTGACTTCAATTCCTATATGCTGGTGGTTCTGAAAGGCCACAGAGCACACGCTTCGGGAAAGAATAGATCAGAATTGCCATAATGCGCTTTTCTGCTCAAATCCATCTCGTTTTGATCTCTTTGATGGCTTGAAGATGTGGATCGTCTGAGAGGCAGGTTGCGTTCAAGGATAGGCTTGTGGCGGCTATCAAGCTGTCAGCCATCGAGGTCTTGTACCTATACCTCAACTCAGCTGAACTCTTTGCGATACTCGAGTCCACGTTTATTACCTTGAAGTCTTTTTCCAGCAAACCTGTTCTCAGGACCGCGGTCTCGCGGCCCTCCGTTTTAAGTGTGAGTTGGTAGACTTCATGTATCACAATGGCTGAAATGAATCTTTCCTTGGCTCTTCTCACCTCTTCCCTTGTTTTTTGAAGCACTTCATGATCCTTGGAGTAGTAATGCTCGATGAAGAATCTAGTGTCGAAAACTGTCTTAGACATCCTCTTCCCTGAACCTGTCCAAAAGCTTCTTCATCTCCTCTGGGGTTGCGTATTCTGCCCCTGACCCGGCAAGGTCAACTGTCGACTTCTTAGGCCTGAAAAGGATGCCCTCCTTGGTTTCGATAACCTCAAGCCTCGTCCCCTCTTCGATTCTGTACTTCGAGCGAAGCTTAGCAGGAATAGTGGTCTGACCTTTCCTTGTTACTACCACTTCGTTCTCCAACCCTTTCACCGTAGTACTTCTTGCTCAGTAGTACATATAAGGCTTTCGCAAGCGTTCTCACAACTTTTCTGTTTTTCTAGCTCTGTTGAATCAACATCGTACAGGTTAACGGCACAGGCATAGAGATGGCTCAAGACGGAATAGCATTCACTCAGGGGCAGATGGATACATCATCCTGAAATCCCGACAAGCCCAGACAAAAATAGTATTTTTCGACTCTGATCGGGCTAAATATACCCTCATATGGTAGAGAAGCTGACAGAAGACCACTCTTGGCTTTTCGTAAAAATAGGGTTTGATTTGGGTCAGAGTTAGGTCTATTTCTGAAATATCCTTTTATTATTCCTCTGCTTTAGATACGAAGAAACAGATATAGCATCGCGCGTGCTCAATCAGATAAGAAATAATGTATGTGGATGAACTGCTTGGAACCGATCTTAAAACTCGAAAACGTTTCAAAGACCTATATGATGGGAGAAATGCCCGTTCCAGCACTCAAAGGAATAAACTTTGAGGTTTATGACAAGGACTTCGTCGCGGTATTAGGTCCCTCCGGAAGCGGCAAAACGACGCTTCTAAACATTATGGCTATCCTAGACCGACCGACCGAAGGCACGGTCTACGTGAACGGGTTGAACGTCTCGGAATTGAGTGATGAAGAGTTGGCCGAGCTTCGGCTGAAGAAGTTCGGCTTCGTCTTCCAGACCTTCCAACTGGTTTCTTGGCTAACGGCGCTGAAAAACGTCGAAGTGCCGTTGATCGTAGCGGAGGTCACGGCAGAAGAGCGGGAGAGGAAGGCGAGGAAGCTTCTCAGCCTCGTCGGTTTAGCTGAACGTACCAACCACAGGCCTCTACAGCTGAGTGGAGGAGAACAGCAGAGAGTTGCTATTGCTAGGGCCCTGATTAACAATCCGGACTTGATCTTGGCAGATGAACCCACAGGAAACGTCGACTCAAGAACCGGTATGGAGATTATTTCCTTGCTAGAAAGACTAAATAGTAAAAGAGGCGTGGCGATAATTATTGTCACCCATAACATCACGATCGCCTCAAAGGCGAGACGAACGGTCTATCTTAAGGATGGCGCGATCGTCAAAGAGGAGGTGAAAGCCTAGTGTTAGAAAAAGATTTTGGATGCGAAAGACGAATCTTCGGAAAAATTTGCAAGATAGTTGTCTTGATTCTGCTGATCCTACCAATTCAAGAATCAATTGTAACAACACATGCCGAATACTATAGTAATTCTAATATTGTACTCGACGTGGAGGTAATGGGTCAGTTCCTCGCAGCGGGCCGTGTCAATAACTTATCCATAGCAATAATCAACAATGGTCCCGCTTCCGTATTCTTTATAGGCGTCACTTTATCGATTCCACCCCCCCTTGCATTAATAGGAAAAGATGATTATTGGTACTTCTTACAAGCGATTAAGCCTGGCAGAAACATAACAATAGAAACCACTGTGTTTGCACCTGAAGGGAGTTCAGGTTCGACCTACTCCGCTTCTTTGTATCTGAACTACACCGAAAGTGGCGACCGCGAAACCGAAACTAGAGCGATAAGTCTAACGGTTTATGGCTTCGTAGATCCATGGTTGTCAGACGTAACATTCTCGCCACTACCCGCCGTTACGAATCAAAGTTTAGCGGTATCAGGCACAATAACCAATGAAGGGTCAGGCGACGCAAAGGCACTCAGCATCTCAATAGTACCAGAGCCTCCATTTGTCGCTACACAGGCCAGTTCCATGTTCATAGGCGAAGTTTCGTCAGGCGCTTCAGTGGCATTCAGCGTCACATGTATCGTTGGAAAAGCTAACGCAGGAACGTATCCATTGAACGTTGTCATCAACTATAAAGACGATACCAACACTTGGGGATCCAAAGTCATAGAGTTGTATGTGAAAGTTGTAGAGCAGGCGGAGGAGAAGCAGTCACCCGGGGGGCAAACCAAACCCGGACCTAGTCTGTCCGTAGTAGACATCCTGATTATTGGACTCGTCGGTTTAGGAGCAGGAGTTGCATTAACTATTATTCTATACAGACGGCGTTTGCTGAAGGTGCCTGAAATTTCCAAAAAAGGGGCTTGACTTGAAGGCATTAGACATCTTCAGTATGGCATTTGAGGCCCTTAAGTCACGCAAGCTCAGGGCTGCCTTGACCACACTAGGCATAGTCATAGGTATAGCCACCATCGTCGTTTTAATATCTCTGACAGAAGGACTCAGAGTCTCTGTAACTGGACTTGTTGGCAAGACCGGAGCAAACACCATAACTATTTATCCAGCGACAAGTGATGTCAAGCTAACTACATCCGATGAGAGATCCATTAAACTACTCGAAGGCGTTGGTAAAGTCATTCCCTTTGTCCGTGGCACAGTCACCTTGAGCGCCGGCGGCAAGTCATATGACGTAACAGTCATGGGCGTCGATAACAACCTTCTCCCTGAAGTTTTTTCAGATGTAAGTGTAGCAGAAGGGACGCTATTATCAACAATCGACTATTCGGGGATCGTTGTTGGCTACAAGGTTGCTTACCCGCCAGACTCTTCAGACAGGCCTTTCACATCCCTTGGTAAGCTACTCTCTGTTGAGACAGAAGTAGTCACGGCTAGCGGCTCGGTCACCGCAAAGCGCACATTCTTGGTTAAAGGAGTATTATCCGAGTATGGAGCCTCCCTATTCTTTCAGGTAGATGATGGAGTGTTTCTCTCACTGCCAGCGGCAAGTATGCTGCTGGAAAAAAATTACGGTAATTATGACGGCATCATTATTATAGCTAGGGCCATTGATGAAGTGAACTCAATTACGGATTCTCTTCAGCAAATCTATGGAGACGACGTTCGCATAATCTCTACAGAACAGCTTGTAGAGACGATTGGATCCATAATGGGTCAAATTCAGCTCTTCTTGGGTGGAATAGCGGCTATATCGCTCATAGTCGCGGGCGTTGGCATAGCCAACATCATGTACATCTCGGTTATAGAGAGGACGAGAATCATAGGCTTGTTCAAGGCCGTAGGCACAGAGAACAGGACAATAATGATACTGTTCCTCACCGAAGCGGCGATAATTGGAGTCCTAGGAGGGTGTTTGGGCTGCGGTGTTGGAGTAGTAATGGCTTATGTTGCAGGTTGGCTATTCGCTGGGTTTCAACATCCGGGTCAACAGCCGATTTCGCCGACGGGACCGATGGGAGGTGGTACTTTTCGGCTTGGTAGCCTCCAGCCAGTCTTCACTCCTCAGCTCATAATTATAGCAATCAGCTTTGGAATCATAGTCAGTGCTGTGGCAGGATTCTTCCCGGCCAGAAAAGCAGCTAAGCTCGATCCAGCGGCAGCACTCAGATATGAATAAGCTCGATCGAAAGAATTACCAGCACATTGAGGGAGCATAGTTGGAAAACTCAGACAAAAGAATGACTCATTTCTCAGCTGTTCTTATAGCACTATCAATCGTAGTTGGGGCAGTTGCTGGAGGACTATTGAGCTATTCACTGGTTTCAAAACAGATCACTGACCTCCAGAACCAGGTCTCGACGCTCCAAGAACAGATTACAAATCTTCGGTCAGCTCAGAATGTCACTTATGTTTTCGGAGACGGCGCCTCCCTCTCCTCGTTGTACGAAGAAATCAAAGAGTCTGTTGTAACAATTCGTGGGGTCATAGTGGAGTCCACTTATCAAGGGACGACGTACACATATGTCCAGGGATCAGGCTTCGTCTACAACTGCACGGGACAAATGGTAATCGTCACAAACTTCCATGTAGTCAACAACGCCGTCAATATTACTGTCACCTTCATAAATGGGGATGGATACGGGGCATTCGTCTTGGGTTCAGACCCATATGCTGACCTTGCCGTGCTTTCAACAGACACTCCACAGGACAAGTATAAACCTCTTGAGATTGTCAGCTCATCTTCCTTGAGGGTAGGTGACCCAGTGATAGCGGTCGGCAACCCCTATGGGCTAACAGGATCGATGACCACAGGCATAGTCAGTCAGCTCGGAAGAACGATAACCGAGGAAACAACCGGTGGTTACCCGATAGCCAACGTGATCCAGATAACCGCTCCCATAAACCCCGGAAACTCAGGAGGCCCACTCTTGAACTATCTGGGTCAAGTTGTCGGCATAACCGCAGCCATAGTATCCGATTCTCAAGGACTGGGCTTCGCGATCCCCTCAAGTACAATTCTTCGAGAAATCGGATCATTGGTCAGCGAGGGATCATACGATCAACATCCATGGCTGGGCATAACAGGAATAGACATGAACTACGAGATAGCGACAAGAATGGGCGTTGATGTCACCTACGGTTTGCTGATCGTTGGAGTTGTAAGCGGGGGGCCATCCGATAAAGCGGGTCTGCGCGGAGGAACAAAGAACGCTCTAATCGCGGGAAGTTGGATAACAATCGGCGGCGACATAATAGTAGCGATCGATGGAATAAGGATCAACAACATGGACGATCTCATATCTTACCTAGAAGAGCACACTTCACCGGGACAGACAGTCAATATAACAATAGTGAGAAACAGACAAGCCATGACGGTTCAAGTTGAGTTAGGGACACGACCGCCGCCAAGCATACCCTAACCGATTGAAAAGTAACGCTATTTTAGGATAGGTATGATAAGTAGTGCGGTCATGCCCACAATTTTTGTCCCGTCACGCGCTCGATGGGGGGAGTCTCTAACAACCTCTCACCTTTCTTAAGCTCCTATACAGGTTGATTAGACCGAGGACAGTCAGTATAGCATTCAGTGTGAAAGACAAATATTCCCCCACAGAGAACGTATGAATCGCCAGAAAGAAACTGCCCAAAAAATAGAGTGATGCGAGCCGCAAATTTGGAATCTGCTTGTAGCCAAGAACCCACCCGAGGACGATCAGAATCAAACCCAAAACACCAATAATCACCTTACATATCAGTCCTCCATTCTAGGAAAAATGGTAAAGCATATAATATTTTGTCGCCCGCAAAAAAGAGTTGGAGATTATGGAATTAGATCAGTATCTAAGGAAAAGGCGGTCAGCGTGCCTTGGATTCAACTCTGGGCTCAAGCAGAGGCCAAAGCCATTCTACGAACTCCCTCAAGTTCTTGGTCTGAATCAGAACCTCTCCCGGTCCCGTGATCTCGGTCACCAATCCTTCTCCCCCCAGCAAAGTCTCCTTCAAACCACCGAACTTCGTTACCCTATATGTGCACGTGTCGCTGAAAGCCACTAAGTGAAAGTTGTCCACAACAAGCTTCTGTCCCTGTCCAAGTGTGTGTTGATCTATCGCCCCAAAAGTGTTGATGAACAATTCTCCGCTACCAGACACTTTGATCATGAATAATCCTTGCCCAAACAAGCCCTTCGTAAACCCCTCCCACTTAACGTCTAGATCAACGTTTTGAGTCGAGGCAATATAGGATGATTTCTGTATAATGTATCCTTGGTTAGGGGAGATGTTGAGAACTGCAATGTCCCCAACAGGGGCTGACACGAAGGCAACTTCAGCTGGTCCACCTACGGCCCTGTAATCGTTGACAAAGAACGACTGTCTACCAAGTATCGTTAATCCCAATGTTCCGAGAATGCTCCTTTCCCTCATACGGGTGTTGGCCTCAACATTAGGGCTCATGTATGTCATCGCGCCGGCTTCAGCTGTGATACTCTCGTTCTCGTTGAGATGGTAGACAAGCATCGCGTAGGACGGCCTATACTTAATTTCATGCTTCTCTTGACTGGAAGTCACGGTGATCGATGAACCACAATTAGTGCAAAAAGCAGCTCCAGGGAGAACCTCTTTACCACAATTGCCGCAACGAACCATTTTTTCCACCATTCCGTGTATCAAATGAAGAATTGTCTATTTAATATGTATGTTCTCAACTCCTCTTAAAAATCAGGGCTGCGGACCCGATAACAAAATATAAGTTTGACACAAGCGCGATACTCACAGAATACTGTTACGCATCCTGTCTGGAGCTGTCATCTTGAAAAAAACACTCTCGGCTAAAGAAGCAATGAAAGTAGCCACCAAGTGCATCAACTATTTTGAAGCAGGAAACATGGAGGAGCTCTGGCAGACCCTAAACCCAATTCTCACTACCAAGATCCCGTTCCCACAACTTGATCGCATAGGCTTAGTCTTTGGCAAGGCGGCCAAGTCTGCGCCCCTGAAGTACATAGAACTGTTCGACGAAATTCAAGAAGGCAACAAGATGGGTGGCTACATCATCGTGGGTAAAGCATTGAGTGTGCTCCTTGACATTGACCTTCGACTATGCCTCTCAAAGGCCAGAGAGTACCTGATCAAGGGCGACAGATGGTATGTCTGCGACATCCTCGGGGAGCGCGTCTATGGACAAGCTCTGCTTAGCAACTTCGAGGAAACCTTACCCCACCTGGGGAGATTCAGCAGGGACCAAAATAGGTGGGTTAAACGAAGCGTTGGGGTCGCAGTCCACTCTTTTGTGAAGAGAACCCCCAACGACAATGAGAGAATAAAGAGACTTCTAGAACTGTTGTCTTTACAGATCGAGGAGAAGGACAATAGCGCAATCAAGGGGATAGGCTGGGGGCTGAAGACCATCGGCAAGTATCAACCACAACTCCTAGAAAAATACTTGAGGACCACCTTGGGAAGTAAGAAAATATCCAAGCTTATGCTGCGGAAAGCAGCAACATATCTGGAACCCGAAGTCAAGGAAGAGCTTTCCAAGCTGAGAAACAAGAGGACCGAACTCTGAAGGTGAAAGCAGAATGGTCAGGTATGTGCCCTACGAAGCTAAGAAGATCGTGAACGTTCACAAGCACATCGATGGATGGTACTGGAACAAGTATTCGGCACATCCATATATCGACTGTCAACATGGGTGCGAGTATTGCTACTGGCGGGATGAAAAATACAACATGCTGGCGAGAGAGAAGGATGCGCAAGGGCTCGACGACCCATTCTCCCAATACATTAAGGTAAAAATGAATGCGGCTGAACTCCTAAAGAGAGGGCTTAGTAAAATACCGAAAGACGTTATCGTCACAGGGGACTACCAACCAGCCGAGGTAAAGTTCAAACTGTCTAGAGCAATGCTAGAAGTGTGTCTTGAACTTGGCTTCCCAGTGCTGATCAACGAAAAATCGCCCCTCCTGCTGAGAGACCTAGATCTGATAAGAAAGATAGACGACAAGTCTTGGGCCTGCGTACTCTGGAGTATCGCCCACCACTCATCAAAGGGTTATAGAAAGATTTTCGAACCCAACGCACCCACCATCGAGAGCAGGTTCGAGGCCATGAGGAAGATCTCAGAGGCAGGCATCTTGACGGGAACAGCCTTCATGCCGATACTTCCCTTTATCTGCGACATGGAGGAAAATCTCGAAGCGGTTGTGAGGGAGACCGGAGAGAACGGCGGAACGTTCGTCTTGGCGGGAGGCCTGACCATGAGTGGTGCCCAAGCTACTCGATATATGCGAACCATCGAAGAGCACTATCCTCGTCTAGTGGACGATTACAAGAGAATCTACGACGGTGGATACAGCCCAAAAACCTCCTACTATGGTCCTAAAGGAAGAAGAGTCAAAGAGTTATGCGGAAAATACGGCATCGCTGACAGAATGCCGAGATACATTCAACCAAGCGAGTTGGCCACGAACAAGAGGATAGCCGAGAAGCTTTTCAATGAGGCATACTACATGGAAATTGAGGGTAAAGAGCCTTACAGGATCTGGGCCTACAGGAGAGCAGCTTGGACGATAGACGAGTTAGAGGAAGACGTGAAGATCATATATCAGAAGACCGGGATAGAGGGCCTAAGAACCATTCAAGGAGTCGGGAAGGCCATATCAGAAAGAATCGCACATGAGTTAGAGGCGATAGATTAAAAAGATCACACGCGATCTAGGGATCGGTCGAATCATAACTCTTTTTCGGCAGCAGCCCGATATAAACTCCAAATACACTAGTCATGTCCAAGGAGCGAGTTACCGGAAATGGTTAAGGTCATAGGCATAGTAGGTAGCCCGAGAGTGGGAGGAAACACAGAGGCGCTGGTCAAGGAGGCTTTAGAAGCCGCGGCTGGAGAAGGCGCTGAGGTTGAGCTGATAAGGCTGGCGGGAAAGGATGTTAAGCCCTGTGACGGCTGCAGATCGTGCAAAGAGAAGAAGGAATGCCACATCAAAGACGGTTTCCAGCCCATCTTCAATAGGATGGTTGAAGCAGACGGCATAATCCTCTCATCGCCCGTATACTTTGGCTCAGCGACGCCTCAGATAAAGGCCTTGATCGACAGGGCAGGCTACCTCTCAGGCGCAATAGGAAGAGTCTTCGAAAACAAGGTTGGAGGGCCAATTGTCGTTGCTAGAAGGGCTGGACAAAACTTTACCATCGCTCAACTGATGTTCTTCTTCCTTGAACAGGGGATGATCATTCCCGGCTCGACATATTGGAACATCGCCTTCGGAAAAGAGAAGGGTGAAGTCGCGAAGGACGAGGAGGGCCTAAGGACAGTAAGAAACTTTGGGAAGAGGATGGTCTGGCTCATCAGACAAACAAAGCCAGTAACAAAATAAGAGGATTAAGGACGCATTGGACAGGATAGATGATATTGGCAACCTCATGATGAATCTGAGACACCGGCACGATTTTGGCTTGCTATGAAGGATAGTGTTAAGAAACCGCTATCAGGTCGTATTCTGTGCTTCCTATTCCTAGCCTAGTAGCCGCCTCGAATTGCTTGTTCCAGTCTAACTTGTGGATCAGCCTGAACTTATCAGAGCCTCGGGCTAGGGCTCCAGCCTCCTCAGCCGCGGAGCCCAGCATGCCTATAGAATCGTTTACAGAATCAACCGATGCCTTGTCTATCGCGACCGGGTCCTCTGATGCAAACACGCCTATGTCAGGCACTATCGGTGCATCGGAAGATGGTGCACAGTCGCAGAGCGGCGTGATATCTAAAGCGAAGTTTACGTAGCCTATATGCTCATTTCCAACAACCTTCATCACAGCGGCCACAGCATCAACCATCTTAACCTGAAAAGCATCTGACTTCTCCCAGCCGACCTTGACAGCAGCTAGTGGACACTGACCATTACAGTGGAGGCAACCAGAGCACCTATCAGAATCGATGAATGCCTTCCCATTCTTGATGGTGATCACTCCTGCAAAACAGTATTTAAGACAAACGCCGCATCCATCGCACAAGTCAAGGTTTATAGACGGTTTTCCTGTCGCGTGCAAAGCAAACTTACCCGCCTTGCTAGTGCATCCAACACCTATGTTTTTCAGAGCTCCACCAAAGCCAGTCAGATCATGACCCTTGAAATGAGCTACCGAAATAACAGAGTCTGCTTGCACGATCGCCTTAGCAACAGAAATCTTCTTTAGTTTAAGTCCATCGAATGACACCTCGACATCATCGTCTCCCCATAACCCGTCGGCGATTATGATCGGAGCATTAACCGTTTCTGGCGTGAACCCATGTTCTACAGCCATGCTCAGGTAATCTTTTGCGTTGTAGCGATGACTTGAGGTTGGACGAAGCGCCAGTCCAAGTCCAGTTGTGTCGGTTACGAAAGGTACCCCTCCCGCATCCCTGATTTTGTCAACTATTGTTCTGATGAAATTTGGCCTGACGTATCTGGTACACAGCTTATGACCCATGTGAACCTTCACCGCAACAGTTTCGCCTTTAGAGAAAACATCCGTTATCTCCGACTCCCCAAGAAGCCTTTCTAACTTAAGTACCATGCTCTCCTTTCGCTCACGTGACCTAGCGTTCGCAAAGTAAACTTTTGCCCGTTTCAATCAATGATTCTCCTATCTCGACGAGAACCTTTCTTACATCTTCACATTGTCTTTTAACTTATTCATGACAAATATAAAAAACGAGTGGGAAAATGATTATTGGAATAATTTCGGATACGCATGACAACATATACCTGATCGATGAGGTAATTAAGCAACTAAACAAAAGAGAGATAGATCTTGTCTTACACGCCGGCGACTATGTGAGCCCCTTCACAGTGTCTCACTTTAAACCGCTGAAGGCAAAAATGATCGGTGTTTTCGGCAACAACTGCGCAGAGCGAGAGTTGTTAAGAAAGCTTTTCACGGAGATTGAAGTAGAGGTCAGAGGAAGCTTCGCCGAGACCTCTGCTGAGGGTCTAAAGATCGCATTGTATCATGGCCAGGAAGAGAACTTGCTTAACTCATTGATCAACTCTGGAGGATACGATGTAGTCGTCTGTGGCCACACCCACAAAGCAGAGACCTACAGAAAGGCTGGCACGACCGTAATAAACCCAGGTGAAGTGTGTGGCTATCTGACTGGAAAGTCAACATATGCTTTGCTCGATACGCATGTTCTGAAAGCAGAAATAATCCAGTTTAAGTAGGTTCATCGATGATGTATGATCGCGCGCGCAAAAGCGATATGCATAGTGGAAATTGGGTAACCGTAAAGTTGATCATATCTTAATAATCCGAGGGTTTATCGCGTCTTTGTTTATCTTTAACAATCCCACCGACGGCTTCGCTAGGAACGGGGGCAGGGGATTTGTTGGGCTTCCAGGATTGAGAAATAAAGTCTCACTTCTCTCTTTGAGAAGCGGGCTATGCGTGTGACCAAAAATCAATAAGTCAAAACCGTGCTTTCTAGCCAACCTTTCCACTTTATCCATTCCGAAAAGGACGCCTGGATCATGGATGACCCCTATCTTCCGGTCATAAACCTCGACAGAGGTCATTCTCGGCAGTCTTTCGACGACTTCGCCTTGGTCCATGTTTCCGTACACAGCGATGACGGGTGCGACCCTCGCCAGCTCCTCCAACACTTTGAGTTGGACTAGGTCTCCCGCGTGGACAATAAGATCTGCTCCTCTGAAAACCTCAAAGACCTTCGCAGGAATGACCTTCGCCCTAGTCGGAATGTGAGTATCCGATATTACCCCAACGATCTTCAGGCCTAAACCCTCCAAGACAACAATACAACATGCGACGCGTTGAAAATCTCTTAGAACAATATAAGCCTGATATACCCAATTTGACTATTAAAGACAATGATGAAGAATGAGATCGAGAGGCTATCGGGTCTCTACTGCTTCTCCGAGGACATAATTGAGAAATTGACTGTTGTCTACGGTGCCAAAGTTGAAGCGTGTCTACAAGCCCTTAAAACCCCATGTAACCGCTATTCGATCAGAGTGAACACTCTTAAAATCGACCCGGCCAGCCTCATAAGCAGACTGACCAGAAAGGGGATAGAAACAGAGAACCACGCAGAAATTCCAGAAGCCATCTTTCTAAGGGTCGAGGGTCCATTCAAACTACCAGAAACCGAGAAGAATATAGTAGCCGACAGATTCTCCTCAGAAAGCATACTACAGGGCTCACACCTCTACGCCCCAGGCGTCATAAAATGTGAAGGGATCAAAAGAGGAGACAGGGTAACTATAGTCAGTAAATATGGTCAGGCCGTGGGCGTTGGAATGGCCAAGATGGGCGAAACCGAAATCTTGACATATAGACACGGCTTGGCGGTTGAGGTAACCAACCCAATATTCAGCTTGCCGAGTCTAAGAGAAATGGCAGAATTCAAGCTTGGATACATTTATCCACAGTCTTTTCCAGCGATCGTCACCAGCAGGGTCTTGGATCCAAAGCCCGGAGAAACAATCGTAGACATGTGCGCCGCTCCAGGAGGTAAAATGAGCCACATCGCACAGCTCATGCAAAACAAAGGACAAATCCTTGCCGTAGACAGGAACCAAGAGAAGATGAAGAAGCTAAGAGAAACGATAGCACTTCTAGGGGTTGAAAACGTTAAGCCAGTTTGCCACGATTCGAGATACCTTGATGTTGACCTACCGCATCTAAAAGCAGACCGAATCATAATTGACCCACCATGCTCTGCTTTGGGGGCTCGGCCAAAGCTCTACGACAATAAGAATAGCGCAGAGATTCAGGCTCTGGCGAACTATCAGAAACAGTTTTTGAAAGTAGCTTCCAAGATCATTAAACCGGGAGGAGTAATTGTTTATAGCACATGCACCTTAACCCTTGAAGAAAACGAGTTTGTGGTCAAGTTCGGCGTTGAGGAGTGTGGTTTAGAAGTTGAGAAGCAAAACTTCTTCTTCGGTTCTCCAGGAGTGACGAAGACTTTTCCAAAAGCTGAACTCACGCAGAGGTTTTACCCCGATGTACAAGGCACGCCAGGCTACTTCATCGCTAGGATGAGAGCGCCGTGACCACCGTTTGGATACGGTGACAGCCCTTCCCTCTTTTCTTCATAGCCAAATCTGGGGGATTGATTGCGCGCGCCTGCTGGATATGACTCTTGACGCCTCTTTATAGTTTTGGTGTCTTCCTCGCTTTTCTAGCCAGAGCCCTCTTCAAAACCCTCCTCTTGAGCAAGGTTCCACACACTTCACATCTATTGTTCTTACATCCTTGTGGATATTTTCTGTGGCATGCAGGACAATACAGAGCCCATTTAAAACGGTAGCGAATTCCAAAGGTTGCTAAAGATCTGTATTCTAAACCCAACTGATCAGCAATGTTCTGAACAGAGTAATCGTCCGACACCACAAGTGGATTGACGCCTCTCTCACTAAGCTCAAGGGACAACGCTAGGATTTGCATATCGATGTCTGAAAGATGTCGTAAGTCTCCAGCCTCTCCCGAGAGACTCTTTATCCTTCGAATAAATCTGTACTTAGGGGATTGAAGCTTTATTTTACCGGTCTCCACGGCTACATTCAAGCGTAGCCGGATGGACGATTTTGGGTCTAGTTCATTAAAAACTAGAGGCGTTGTGTATTGTTCCTCATCAACTGACGTGGGATTATATCCCATGATAAACGCAGAAGTGTCAAGAACAATCACCCTTTTTTTAGCCCGCACATTCAATTCTCACCTCCCAACAGTGAAGAGAAGGCGATTCTTTAAACGAGCGTAGAAGTCTTGACCGAAACGAATGAAACTAGCGTAATGATCACTTCTTTTGATGGTTAACGTGTCTTTTTTTCCTATCTTCGTCTGATATTGGCCGTCAACAAACACTTGAACGTGTAATTTAGGCTTGATGGGTTCCACCTGTATTACGCTGTCAGACGGGAGGACGATGGGGCGTGCTGGAGTAAGAGGACAAATGGGTGTCAATGCAAACGCTTTAGTGTCTGGATCCAATACTGGTCCGCCAGCGGAGAGCGAATGGGCAGTGGAACCTGTTGGAGTCGAAACCATTACGCCATCCGAGTAGCACCGCAAAATCGGTGCGTGGTCCTTGAAAACCTTAAACCCGAGCACTTTTGATGGGTAACTGGATGTTATGAGAACCTCGTTCAAGGCGTCAGGCAACGCCTGCCCACCGATCGACGGTGAGAGCTTAAGGCACTTTTCCAAGACATAATCTCCTCTAATGTACCTATCGACGCTGGACATAGCATTCTTCGGGCTAACCTCGGCTAAAAAACCCCTCCTCCCCATGTTTATAGATAAGATCGGTGTCTCGGGCCTAGGAATTAAGAGACAAGTCTTAAGTATCGTGCCGTCTCCACCGATCACGACGATAAAATCTGTCATCATCTTGCTCAACGTCGCAGAATCGGCTTCTCCTCTAAGAATACTAGCTAGATTCGACTCAAGAATCACAGCTAAACCCTTGGACAAGATGTACTCTCTCATTTTTTCTGCCATTCTTAAGGCATCCCTACGGTCAAGTCTTGCCACAATACCTACACTTTTAAACAACTCAACCAACAACTCTATATTTGACCTTCTCAAACAGTCTAAAAAATAGCTGTTGATACATATAAGACGTGAAGTCAATAGCAAGAGGAGATGAAAATGAGCAAGCCAGTGAGCATTGGAAGCTTAAAGGTTGGGCACCATGTCCTGATCGAAAATGAGCCATGCCGAATAGTCGAATATGAAAAATCTAAGCCCGGTAAACATGGATCGGCAAAGGCACGCATAGTCGCAATAGGAATATTTGATGGCGTCAAGAGAAGCATAGTTAGTCCTGTAGAGGCAAAAACAGAGTCTCCAATGATCGAGAAACGGGGCGGTCAAGTGATATCGGTAAGTGAAAGCTCGGTGCAGCTGATGGATCTAGAAACATACGAAGTTTTTTGGGTACCGATGCCAACAGAGGAGGATGTCAAAAGAGGGCTTTTGTCTGGTGCAGAGGTGGAGTACTGGAAAGTCCTTGACCGAGTCAAAGTCACACGGGTAAAAGGTTCAGCATGACCGTGTATCTAGCTTACTCTCCTTACCCTTTACAAAGTTTTTTCAGAAAAACGCGCTGTGAGCATAGTTCTCCGTTAATGACGTAGGTGCCATTGAAAAAAGTCCATTCATGAAGATAGGCATCATCAGAAAGGTTCTTTAACGAGGAATGTGTATTTTCTCCAAGGCTGATGAAGAAAGAGAGTTATCTGATCGGTGAAGAAACCTATGAGTTCTGAAGCCGACGGTCCCAAAATGATGCCAAGTTGTCTTGAAATACCGTTATGAGTGATAATGGGTTAAAGATACCTTCCTCCGCAGGCTATAGAGATGTCCGCCATCAAAGATTTTGGTTCCTCACTAATGAGGGCAATACGCAGAATCGTGAGAGCACCCGTGGTCGACGAAGCCGCCGTTAAAGAGCTTGTTAAAGACATTCAGAGAGCCTTGCTTAAAGCGGATGTTAATGTTAAGCTAGCACTCGAAGTTTCGAAAATGATTGAAGAAAGGGTTCTGAAAGAAAAACTTCCGCCTGGAATATCGAGGCACGAGCATACCGTGAAAGTTGTTTATGAGGAACTCACAAAATTTCTAGGTGAGAAACCTGCGGAAGTTAGTATTGAAAAGGGGAAACTCAACATTTTCATGCTCGTCGGCATACAAGGGTCTGGAAAATCAACGAGCGCAGCTAAACTTGCAAACTATTTTCAGAAAAGAGGGCACAAAACAGCGCTCATTTGTGCAGACACCTACAGGCCAGGGGCTTACGCCCAGTTAAGGCAGCTAGCTGAAAAAATAGATGTTCCGATCTATGGCGATGAAAAGGAGAAGAATCCTCTGAGGATTGTCGATCTTGGGGTCCGGAAGTTCAAAGATGAGAGATATGACTTAATCATAGTCGACACAGCGGGCAGACATAAAGATGAAAAGGGCTTGATAGAGGAGATGAAGGACACGGCTCAATCACTCAAGCCCGATGAGATAATGCTCGTTGTGGACGCCACTATAGGCCAACAAGCCTCCGTGCAAGCTAAGGCCTTCCAAGAAGCTACAGACATAGGTTCAATATTCATTGCAAAGCTCGATAGTTCTGCTAGAGGTGGAGGAGCCTTGTCCGCCGTGGTCGCCATCGGTGCGCCAATAAAGTTCATTGGGGCAGGCGAAAAATCAGGTGACATTGAAACATTCGTGCCTTCCAGATTCATAGGTAGACTACTGGGAGTAGGCGATGTTGAAGCTCTCGTTCGAAAAGTCAGAGAAGCAGAGGTGGTGCTGCCCGAAAAGAAGGCAAAGGCCTTTTTGAGTGGAAAGTTTACGCTCGATGACATGTATGGGCAACTTGAAGCTATGAAACAAATGGGGCCTTTAAAAAGTTTCTTGGAGCTGATCCCCGGAATGGGGCATAGTGTTCCCGATGATGCAATCGATGTGGCTGAAGAACGCATGGAGAAGTGGAAGTATATTATTCAATCAATGACAAAAGAAGAGAAGGTCGACCCAAAGATCATTGATTCTTCCAGGGCTAAGAGAATTGCTCGAGGCTCTGGTATTGATGAGAAGTATGTAAAAGAGCTTGTGAAACAGTACTTCTTGATGAAGAAGTACGTAAAAGTTCTGGGAAAACGGAGAATGCCTAAACAGCTGCTCAGGATGTTTTCAGGCAGAGGTTTCGCGGGTAAACGGTAAAGATGAGATTTGTGCGCCTCTTCGAAACTATCTGCTTATGAATAAGTAGCATCAGAGATAGAGAAGATGGGAAGCTTCATGAGTCTCCTCAAAAAATCTTCGCATTTGCTGGAAGAGTATGCTCTCTGTGACCATTGCTTAGGAAGGCAATTCGCCCTACTGGGCCATGGGCTTACGAACGAAGAGAGGGGAAGAGCAATTAAACAACTTTTGATGCTTGAAAGCTGTAAATTAATCCTCAGCGGCAAAGAGAAAGCAAAAAACACCCTTCGACTGATCGCAACAAACGGCTTCTCCAAAGTAGCGGCTGAAACGCTGAAAGAAATTGGGGTGGAAGTCAAAGAGGAGGAGAAGAAATGCTACCTGTGTCAAGGGGTTTTCGATGTCCTAGACGATTTAGCTAGAGATGTGGCCAAAAAAATCTCTGAATTTGAGTTTGAAAGCTTTCTGATCGGTGTAAAGGCTAGAGAGGATATCGAAAACCGAGAGGACGAGCTACGCGCTAAGTCTGACATAAAGTGGGGAGAAAGCATCAGGTGTGAGTTGAGCCGCGAAATAGGTAAGCGTGTTTCACAGATCACTGACAGACGTGTGAACTACGATAGACCAGACATACTTGTATTGTTGGATCCCTTTGCCAACATCATAAGACTACATGTCAACTCCTCGTTCATAGCTGGCCGATATAGAAAGTTGGTGAGAGGGATACCCCAGACTAAGTGGATCTGTGGAAAGTGTCGTGGTCAAGGATGCTCGAGCTGTAATTGGACCGGAAAGATGTACCAAGAGTCAGTTGAAGAACTGATTGCAAAGCCTATTCTAGAAATGACCGGTGGAGTGAGCACAAAGTTTCATGGGGCTGGACGCGAGGATATTGATGCCAGAGTTTTAGGCTCAGGTAGGCCCTTCGTTATTGAGGTGAAGAGCCCCAAGAAAAGACAGATAGACTTAAAGGAATTGGGTAAGAAAATTAATCGATATGCTCGGAGGAAGGTTGAGGTATCCGACCTAGTGTTTTCATCAAAAGATTTTGTGAAAAAGATTAAGGATGAAGGTCAAGCTCAAAAACTTTATAATGTGACTGTCGAGTTTGAGAGGGACATCTCTGACGAAGAACTAGAAAAGCTGGAGAAAGAGTTAAGCGGCCAAGTGATTCGGCAACTGACTCCTTTGCGTGTCTTACATCGTCGGTCAGAAATGATGAGAGAGAAGCGTATATATGAGGCAAGGGTCCAAAGGAAAAGACAGAATAGAATCGAAATTCTAATACGGTCCCAAGGTGGATTATATGTCAAGGAGTTAGTAACCGGGGACCAAGAGAGGACGAGTCCTAACATATCTCAGATTGTTGGTGCTCAAGCAAAAACCGTTGAATTAGACGTGTTGGGTGTCATGTTGAAGGGTGATAGAGTTGGCTAAGTCTAGGGGCTCTCACAGGAGGACTAGAAAACTGCTAAGTAAGTCTCCGCGTAACAGGGGACTGCCGCCTTTAGGAGCACTACTGCGAGAATATGAGCTGGATGACAAAGTTGTTGTGAAAATAGACTCAAGCGTCCATAAGGGAATGCCGCATAGACGCTATCAAGGCAAGGTCGCTAGGATCGTGGAGAAAAGGGGAAAGGCTTACGTCATTGCGATCAAAGACGGAGGAAAAAGCAAGAATATAATAGCGCGTACCGAGCATATTAAGCCGTACAAGGATTAGAGTCCCCTGCGCGGAGTGTGGCTCTGTGCCCAAGAGAATTGTTGAAGAAAAGGAAGTCACAATAGCTGAAGCGAAAAGAGTCCTCGAAGAGGGAGGAGAACTGAACCCCTTCCAACAAAGAACCTTCGATTATCTAAGCAAATTTTCAAAAATTGAGGCTTCGAAAGCTGGGGAGCTAGTCAAGAAGCTGGAACAATTGGAAATCGATAGAGTGGATGCGATTCAAATAGTCAACTGCGTGCCGTCGACGGTGGAAGAATTGCGCGTTTTCTTCGCTGCTAGTAAGAAAAAAATTATTAGGGCCTCGAAACTTGAAGAAATCTTGAAGCTTCTAGACAAGTACAGATGAAAAACCTTCGCTGGGTTCCAGTTCATCCTGAACATCTATTTCTAATATTTGATCATCAAAGGGACAGTAAAAATTAGGGTAAGGTGATCATATGGAGGGTGCCAAGAAGTACGAGGATTATGCTTATGTTTTGGACTATCTTCCTAGGGGTAGAGTCAGCTCGGAAAGAGGCCCCTTCAAGACCGAGCCTACAATTCAGCTTATCGGAGAAACTTATTTCACACTGCTTGAAGCAGCTGTGCAAGTGGACTCATCATTTGAACTTCACGAGGTTGTTTATGTAGGTAAAGAAAAACCTCGGGATAAGATTACCCATGTAATTGGGCGGGTGCACTATGACGACCTAACATCCACAGCAAAAAGCGAGTTACCATCGGTCCTCGAAATCATCGCTGCCAGTCACGAGGAGAGGTTTGTCAGATTCTTCAACATCGCACAGGCCATCACACCAAGGATGCACGCATTGGAGCTTCTGCCCGGGATTGGTAAAAAGTATATGTGGAAAATCCTAGAAGAGAGGGAGAAAAAACCGTTCGAGAGCTTTGAAGATCTTCAGAAGAGGACAGGTATTCCTGATCCCTTGAAGAAAGTTGTAAGCAGAATACAGGAAGAGCTCTCGGGGAAGTCCAAATATAGTATATTCACTCGTCAATCCTAGTTGGCGGCTTCTAGATGGCTTTTTTGAGCGAGGTTAGACGTCTCCTCCACAAACATGATATTAGGCCAAGGAAAGGGCTCGGACAAAACTTCTGTGTAGACAAAGACGTGTTGAGGAGAATGGTAGGTTACTCAGGCCTTTGCAAAGACGACGTAGTCCTCGAGGTTGGGGCTGGCCTAGGGTTTTTAACGAAACTTCTGTCAGAAACTGCAAAAATGGTGGTCGCTGTTGAAGTGGATCCCCGTCTCGTAATGGTATTGAGGGATGAGCTACAGGGCAGGGAAAACGTTGAGCTGATTGAAGGAGATGTGCTAAAGACCAAGCTTCCAGTATTCAATAAAGTCGTCGCAAATCCTCCTTACTCAATCTCAACCCCGCTGGTCTTTAGACTCTTAGAAACATCTTTCGAGAGCGCGGTTCTGACATTGCAGAGGGAGGTGGCGGAGAGGCTTGTGGCCCAAGAGGGAAGCAGAGACTACGGACGGTTAACAGTTATGACAAACTATAGGGCAGATGCAGAGGTTCTAGAATACTTGTCAAGAAGAACGTTTTATCCCTCACCCGAGGTTGAGTCTGCGGTCGTCAGGATAAAACCGCGTAAAAAAGCTTTCAAAGTACTAGACGAAGAGACGTTTTCAGACGTTGTAGGCGGGCTTTTTACGCAAAGAAGGCGAAAGACGAAGAACGCGATGTTTTCATTTGTCAGATCAAAAGGTTACAAAAAGAACGAGGCGAGGATCCTCATAGAGGGCCTGCCACATTTGGAAGCAAGGGTCTACACATTAGCTCTAGGGAGCCTTGTAGAAATCTCAAACGAGGTCCACCGAAGAATAATCAAGAGCAAAAAGATTCTTTACGGGAACCACACCTTCTACGTCCTTCCAGAGGTTTATGAGCCCTCCGACGACACCTTCCTTCTCGCAGACAACCTGATGATTGAAAGGGGGTCCGAAGTATTAGATGTTGGGGCCGGCTGCGGGATTCTAAGCGTGGTGGCGGCCAAGACTGCGGGTAGAGTTGTAGCGACCGATCTGAATCCCCACGCTGTTGAATGTGCAGAAATAAACGTCAAACTGAACGGTCTCTTGGGCAAGATCGAGGTGAGGCATGGAAGTCTGTTCAAAACCGTCAAGCCAAATGAAAAATTTGACGTAATAATCTTCAACCCTCCGTACCTGCCGACATCTGAGGCAGAAGCAGGGCAAGGCTGGCTTGAAAAGGCCTGGGCCGGCGGCCCGACCGGAAGGGAGATCGTTGATATGTTTCTGAAGGAGGCACCCAAACATCTCAAAAGACCGGGAAAAATACTGCTTGTCCAATCAACACTCTCAGATGTAACAAAAACGGTGCGCCTCCTAAGGGAGTATGGCTTAGAACCAAAAATCTTGGCTGAGAAGAAGCTAGACTTCGAATCGATCAAGCTGATTCAGGCTTTCGCTCGCGCATAGGTTGAGCCTTGCTTAAAGTGATCTCACGAGAAACATAACCGTTGGTTTGGTGAATCACCTTTGAAAAGCACGTTTGAGGCAAACAAATTGGCTGTATCTGTTCGTGTCGTTCTCGTCGAGCCCAGAGTTGAGGGCAACATTGGTTTTCTTGTGCGCGCGATGAAGAACTTCGGGCTGAGAGAACTATGCCTTGTCGGATCAGAAGTTGGTGTTGGTGCGGTGGCCAGAGCCTTTGCTATGCATGCTCGCGATGTTCTAGATCAAGCTACTAGCGTTGATTCTATCAACGAGGCGGTAACTGGTGCTGACTTCGTCATTGGAACGACCGCTGTAACCGCGAAAAGAGCATTAAACGTGAAGAGGACGCCGATAACGCCAGCCGAGTTTGCCAAGATTTTCTCATCAATCAGAGGCAAGGTTGTTCTACTGTTTGGCAGGGAGGGTTCAGGCCTGACGAACGATGAGATAGAAAAATGCGACTTCATCGTCTCGATTCCGACAGACTTAACCTACCCCACTATGAACATAACGCACGCGGCTGCAATAATCTTCTACGAGCTATACAAAGCCACGAGAAAAGACGAAGCCAAGCGCGTGGCTGAGGCGAGCGGCGCGCAGAAAGAAAGGTTAATTAGGTATTTCACAAATCTAGTAGGAGAAACGGGACTTCAAACCCACAGGCAGAGGATCGCCTTAAGGTCGTTCCGCAACATACTCGGAAGGTCCTTCGTCTCAAGCCGTGAGGCAACGATCCTGATGGGAGTGTTCAAAAAAGCCTTACAAAGGATCAGACTGAGAGAAAAAGTGGAAGCAACAAGAGAAAAAGACAAAGGATCCTAAGCACTTTCCCCCGAACGCGCGCGCCACATTAGAAAGTGACAGGAGATGCAGGCAAAGAAACTTAGGAAAAAAACACTCGAAATGATACTGTCAAAAACAAAAGGAACTCCCACACCAAAAACATACCTAGAGCAGTACACCATACCGGCAGTGACAGCAGCACAAATCCTATGGCTGGCCGCATACACATATAACGACATAGCTGGGAAAACGGTTTTCGACCTAGGATGCGGGACGGGACGCCTAGCAATAGGCGCATCCATACTAGGAGCAGAACAAGCGGTCGGAGTCGACATAGACCCGACGGTGATAAAGATCGCCGTAAAAAATGCAATAGAAGCAGGTGTCAGAGAAAAGACCTCGTGGGTCGTGTCAGACATAGAAGCAATAAAAGGGAGATGTGATACAGTGGTTCAAAACCCGCCTTTCGGGGTGCAGAAAAGGAGGGCAGACAGAAAGTTCCTGAGGAAGGCTATACAAATGAGTAAAGTGACATACTCCGTGCACAAAAGCGGAGAAAGTAACAGGAAATTCATAATGAAATTCGTAGAAAAACTCGGAGGGAAGATAACGAAGACCACACAGATGAGAATGGCTATCCCTCCCACCTTTAACTTTCACAGAGAGAGAAAACACGTAGTAAATGTGGATCTGTACCGCATAGTGAAGGGATAGAAGGATGGCGAAAGTCCAAGAAAGGAGAAGCGGGGAGTTCGTATACCCAGGCAGCAGACTTGCTGTGATCGAAGAATTTCTGTCAGGTAAATGGACATACGAAGAGAGAGGAAACATAAATTCTACGATAACAGGCCACATGCTTGTAGACATACCGAAGAGAAGAATATCCGTCTATCCAAGCGTTCACCTGCCACTAGTTCCAAAGATAAGAAATACTATTTTGGGCCAAGTCATGGTGGTCCGTGATAGAGGGGCTGAAGTAAGAATCTCAATGATCAACAAAAGGAGATCATTTGGAAACTTCTTAGGCCAAATACACGTTTCCAACATCAGTAAAGCCTTCATAAGGAAAGCCTCTGACGCATTCAAGCCAGGGGACCTAGTATACGCCGAGGTCATAAGCACCCTGAACAGAACTTTTCATCTCTCCACAGAGGATTGGAAGTTCGGAGTAGTCTATGCGCTCTGCTCTAACTGCGGGAGCTCCCTAGACGCAGCCAATGGTTCACTTAGATGCCCGTTGTGTGGAGGGACGGAACGGAGGAAAATCTCCAGATTCTACGGAAGGATTCCATTCAACTTTGGGTTCGCCACAAATCACGGATCTGGAAGTGAAAAGTTATGAAAGTAAAAGTATTGAAGAGTTCAGGGAATGAAATGCAGATTGAGATTGAGGGGGAGGGACACAGCTTTTGCAGCGCTCTCCAGAGTGTTCTCCTTGAGGATAAAGATGTTGACTTTGCAGGCTACAGTGTCCCCCATCCGCTCTCCTCCAAATCAGTATTCTACATCCGTACGAAGGGTAGAAAAAAGGCCAAGAATGTACTTGAGACAGCAGCTAGAAGGCTTGGAGAAAAGATGGTGGAGCTCCAAAAACTATTTGAAGAGTCTTTGAGGCAAGAGAAGTGAACGCGGTTGAGGAGCAAACCCCCATCCTCAAATTGCGGATTGGGCACGGATCGCATGACGCTGAGAGAGATTCTGTGTAGCAAGAAGCTCGCCAGGCTTGGTGACTCTTATGTGAACTTCATATACTCTCTGGCTTTGTCCAAAAGGATGGGGGAACCTACAGGTGTGAGGGTCCAGAGTCGGGTTTTGGCTGACGCTCTGAAGATGGCCGATTTGAGGCGGCATCTTCCTGGAAGGACAGATACACACACTCAGGCTGACGCTTCAGAGGCGTTCATTGTGTACGCCTGGCTTCACGGGGTCATCTCACTTGAGGAAAGCGTGGAAACAATCAAGGGCAACATAGAGAGTCCTGTCGAGGCCTTTTCGAAGTTGCTTAATAAGATAGGGGAACGTATGGGTGTTGTGCGCGAGTAAGGTTGTACGTTTTCGTGGGATCAAGCCTGAGATACGGATCCTCGGGGTAGATGACGGTGCCTTTGTACCTCACACCGCTGGCAAGGCTGACGTGGTTGGCGTCGTATTCAGAGGTGGACGCTGGTTAGATGGTGTTATGAGGACGAAGGTGACCGTTGACGGACTGGATGCTACTGATAGAATTTCGGGCATGGTGACCAAATCCCCTCACTATGAGCAGTTGAGGGTTTTGATGCTCAGTGGAATTACTTTTGCCGGGTTCAACGTTGTCGACATCATGGAGCTGTTTGAGTCCACGTCCATTCCTGTCATAGCTTTGACTAGGGAGAGGCCAGATTTTGAGGAGTTTGGAAGGGCGCTGGAGAACTTGCCTGATCAAGCCCTGAGGTGGAGAGCTGTTCAGAGTGCTGGAGAAGTGTTCCAGGTCAAAGTCCGTAGGGATGTCGCTCCGGTTTACGTCCAAGTTGCTGGTGTTTCCGCAGGAGACGCCGAAAGGATAGTAAGGTTGAGCTGTACAAGGAGTGGTTTTCCGGAGCCACTGCGCATGGCTCATCTGATAGCCTCTAGTCTGTCTGAGGTGGTCTCCGTCGATCGACCGGTCTTTAGGAACGAAAAGGTTTAAATTCATCGGATGGGATGTTTTGGAATACACCTGTTCCGTGTGGTGGTGATGATGCTTTTCTGTCCGAAGTGCGGGACGCGTGTGGTTCCTACTCACAAGAATATGGGAAAGGGTGCGCAGGGGTTATGGGCTTGTCCGAGGTGCGGTTACGAAGTGCCAGTTGCCTCCAAGGCGCCAGCCGTCTCGAGAGTAATCGAGCATAGCCCTCGGGAACAGATATCTGTCATTGGTGAGGAGGAAGCTGGGATCAAGACCATGCCCACCGTTAAGGTCGAGTGTCCTAAGTGTGGTAATCTTGGAGCCTACTGGTGGATCGTTCAGACGAGGGGTACCGACGAGTCTCCTACGCAGTTTTTCAGGTGTATCGAGTGTAGCTACACCTGGCGTGAAATGGCTTGACTTTTTTCGGCTCAAATTTTTCTTATGTGCAGGCACCCGGGAAGGGATGTTTCTTGTTTTTCCCTCTCAACCCAAGTTGGTTATCTTGTTATCTTCGAGACCTCTCTTTTTACTTCTTCAAAAACTTCCTCTTTTGTTTTATCCACATTTACTAGGATGCTTTTGCCTCTGTTGTCCTCGTGGAAGTTGATCAGCTTGTTGTGAACGAATTTTAGGAGCTCAATGTCTGGGGTCAAAAGCTCTGGCTTGCTTCTTTCCCCCTGTCTCTGTAAGGAAACCTGTGGTTCTACACTAAAGAATATGTAAGTTGACCTTTCACCTAACTCTTTGAACACGCTGTGGTCGTACAGCTTTAGAATGGCCTTCCTCTCCTTCCTTGCGGTGTCCAGTTTTGACCTGCCTTCTAGGAAGAAGTAGTCCAAGACCGGTCCGCCTTCCCATACGATGATCTTGAGTCTAGATCGAAGAACATTCTCCGTCATCTCTAAATCTCTTTCAAAAACATCCCTGTCGAACTCGGGAGGCGCGTTAACCCCGATTTTGTATCCTTTTTCATGAATGATTTGCGTTGCTATCTCTGGTATAAATCTCACTCCTAGATCTTCAGCCAATCTTTTGCCATAGTAGCTTTTTCCAGAAGCGGGTAAACCAAGTAGCGTGATTATTTTCATCATTCTCTCAACTCATCGCGCGCGAACATCATAATTGAAAACGTATTAAACTTCATTAAGTAAGAATCGCTAGTCCATTGATATTAATTGATCGATCGAAGCTATGAGAGACAAGCCATTAACGCGCTACTACACAGCTAAAATAAGATTAAGGTAAAAAGGGAGAAGATGGTATAGTGGTGATTTTAACAGTCACGCGCACCAATTAATTAGACTTTATATATAGAATGGTGGGTGGATGAAATGATTTTCAGGGACGAGGAAGGAAGGTGTTATCATACCGGGATAAAAAAGGGGGAAGTCAATCCATACATCCTCACAGGTGGATCTCCTGGAAGAGTCAAAAAGGTAGCCAGCTATCTGAAGAAGCCTGTCATGATAGGTAAGCAAGGTGAAGAAAGGGGGATATTGGCTATCAATGGTTTCTACAACGAAGTTCCAGTGACGGTCGTAAACACAGGGATGGGGACGCCATCCGCCTCTATAGTTCTCCGGGAAATCATTGATAGTATAGACTTTGGGAAAAAAAGCAAAGCGACCATAATTCGGATCGGGACCTGCGGAAGTCTACAAAAATACGTTAAGGTCGGTAACATAGTGGTTTCCACAGGCTGTGTGAGAGATGACGGTACAACACGTTTAATCATTCATGACGAATATCCAGCTGTTCCAGATCTGAAAACTACCATTTCCATACTTTTGGCTGCAAAGAATGTTGGATACAGGGTTCGGGAAAACCTGTGGGTAGGGATCACTCATTCTAAGTCGGAGCTTTACGGATTTGAAACTCCACTTCTTTCAGCTGTTCCGGAGGAGTTAGAAAATCGTTTGAAGGCTTTCAAAAGAATGGGCGTCTTAGCGACTGAGATGGAGTTCCCAATCTTCACTGTGCTTGCCGATATGTACAATGCCGAGTGGCTTGAAAAGGGAAAGCCATACAGGGTAAACGTAGGCTGTGCGTTATTGGTGGTTTCACCAGTCAAGGGGGAAGCCGAGCATGTCCAGTTTAGAAAAACGTCTCAAGAAGACCTCATTCAGATTGGGTTAAAGGCTATGGAGAATGCGAGCAGATTGGATGAGGGAAAATTTGAGGGCTTCAAAGGGCTTCTATACGCTCTATAAATCAATTCTAGCCAAGTTTAACGATTTTAATAGTCATTCTTGTCGAAAAGTGACTTCCTTATTCGTTCAATCGGATTTGACGGTTTTTGCACGGGAATTTAACACTGTTAAAAACATATAAAGAGGGTGGAAACGATATTTAAGAATTGGTCGACTAAAGTTGAAGCCACCATGCATAATTGTAGTTCAATATGTTTTGCCGGCAATTAGGGTTTTGATTGCTAAAGAGCTGGTCAAGAAATACGGTTTAAAGCGGGTGAAGGTTGCCGAGAAGATGGGGATCGCCCCAGCAGCCGTAACCCAATATCTCAAAGAAGTTAGGGGTGAAAAAGCGGTCAAAACGGTTGAAAGTTCGGTTGAAGCTATGGAGATCATATCTAACATAGCGGACGGGCTGGCTAAAGATGAGGCCTCGGTGTATTATGTCTTGGAAAACCTTTGCAGGGCTTGCCGGATAATGATGTCTGAAGGTATTCTTTGCGTAATGCATAAGGAGATATTACCAGCCCTAAAGGAAAGTTGGGAACGTGAATGTAGGTGCCCAACCCTTATTTCTTCGTAGTCTTAGTTTTGGAGGGAATAATGTGAAAAACTTAGAGGAAAAGTTGTCGCCGAAAGAAAGGGAGATATACGAGAGGCTTAAAGAGGTTAGGGATCCTGAACTTGGCTTCTCTATAGTAGAGGCGAACCTAGTCGATGAAGTTAATGTTGAGGGGGACAAAGCGAGGATAAAGTTTCACTTAACGATGCCGTTTTGTCCTCTGCCATTCGCTTTACAAATCGGCAGAGAGATTAAAAGAAGGGCGAGTGAAGTTCCCGGTATAAAAGAAGTTGAGGTTAGAGTTCAAAAACACGTAAAGGAGGAGGAGATTAACAAGACCTTACGGGAGACAACTGGATGAGTCAGAAGAAGATCTTGGTGTGTCCAAAATGCGGATTCAGATTTGACGTTAGCTATTCCAGAGCATTCGCATGTAGAGGATGTCCCTCGCTAGTGTCCTGCGACTACGTGAAGTGTCCCAAATGTGATTATGAATTTCCGGTTCAGCGAGCCCCTTTGGCTAAAAGCTTTACGTAATGCAGTGTACAGGTCGGGCAATCATATTAGCGTCTCGCTAATTTAAGAGGGTGGATGTCTTTAAATGAAAAGGGTGGTTAAATGAAAGTGCAGATTAAGTACTTCGGCTTTTTGAAGGAGGACTTTCATAGGAGTTCTGAAGATATTCAATTACCTGAGAAAGCCAAGCTGGCTGATCTGCTTCTGCTCTTAGCAGAAGGGTATGGAGAAAGATTTAAGGAGTATGTTTTCGACCCTTCGGGTACAGATATTAAGAAATGGGTCGTTGTGCTCGTGAACGGTAAGCCACCGGGTCAATTGCAGGGTTTGGTGACGGAATTGAATGAGGGAGACCTGGTAGACGTCATCCCCATAGTTAGTGGCGGGGGATAGTTTTGGGTTGAACGCGCGAGCATACTGGACAATCAGGTCTTTTTTCCACGTTAATTATCTTAAAGCGCATGTCTTCCCCGTCAAAAAGTAGCATTTTGCCAGTTAGGGTCTCTCCGAGGCCCACGATCAGCTTCAGGGATTCTATGACCTGAAGCGTCGCGAATAAGCCGGGTGTCACGCCAGGTACGGGGAACTCCGAGATTTCATTTGGTGTTTCAGGGAGTATGCAGCGAAGGCAGGGTCCTTTGCCAGGTATAATCGTTGTCAGCTGACCATACAAGCCGAAGATGCCCGCGTGAACAAACGGTATCATCTTTTCCACGCATGTAGTGTTCATGATGAATCTCGTTTCCCAGTTATCCATCGCGTCTACAACTACGTTAGCGTTGTGGATGAGTTCATGTGCATTTTCTTTCCTGATCTCTGCTATGACGGGTTCAACTTCAACTTCTGGGTTAAAGGCTTTCAGCTTTTCGGCTGCGGCTTCCGCCTTAAAGTGTCCAATATCCTTCTGCCAGCCCAGAATCTGACGATTCAAGTTACTTAACTCAAATTTTTCCTTGTCTATAATAATAAGTTTGCCGATGCCAGCAGCTACGAGGTAGACTGAAGCGAAGCCTCCCAGTCCTCCGGCTCCCGCCACAACAACAGTCGCTGATTTTAGTTTCCTCTGTCCCTCCTTACCCCACCCAGGGATCAGCATCTGCCTACGATACCTTTCCAAATCATATTTGGAGAGGGTGATTTTCAAGTATTTCGCTTCCGTACTTTCCATTTCTTTTTTCCAATTGTGCGCGCGTGTCTTTCTGGCTCAGGTAAGTTTCTTGATTGTTTTTTCCAAGAACTCGATTCCCATCTCGAGACTTTTTGCTCCCTTTTCCGTGATTTCGTAATATTTTCTATTCGGGCGGCCTACGACGGGCTCTTCTTGTTTGATCTGGACTAGTCCCTCAAACAGCATTTTATACAATACTACATAAACCGTTATTGTGGCTGTTGAAAACCCAAACCTGTCCTGCAAGTTCTTATTAATTTCATATGCGTACATAGGGCGCTCCATCAGCATTCTTAGGATGTAAAGCCAGAGATTTTCCTTCGTGAGTTTTGTTCTAAGCCTGTCGTAAGCCAAAGTTAAGCCTCATGTCGATGCTGTCAACCAAGCGCGAATAACGTCGTTGAGTTCTGAAACGTTAAGAGGCACCTCTAACGCTGGCGCGATTTGAATGACCTCTCAGATTTTGCTCTGACCTTTACTACTCTGCGATGAACCGCGCATGAGACGCAGTACCATTTCTCGACGACTTGTCTGGGTATAATGGCGCCCTTAGCTTTCAGCTCTCTGGCCAAAAGAGGGTCAACGGGAGACAAGTATTTTGTAACTCTCTTCGCCTTATCTCTAGGTACAAGTTTACCACACATGTCACACTGAATATAAGATGCCCTGCCCTTGCCGCCTTTCGATCTGCCACGGCTCCTCCTTTTTTTAGGCATTTTTCATCCTACAGCTATTAGAATGCCGTCATTAACTTAAAATACTAGTGTTTTCAGTGAATATCAAAGCCATGATTGGGTTTTCTAGAATTCTCAGTAAGCCTTCGCAAGACTCACTAAGAATTCTCCCCTATGGCCACAGAATACGCATTCTTCCACTGCTCTTTCCCTTGCACTTGGAACTCCTAGAACTCTTGCGTTTACCTTCCTTTCAATCTCAACCCCGCATTCCCTTTCACCGCACCATGGTACCTTGACTATGCCGAAACCGGATTCCATGAGCTTCTTTGCCTCATCAAAGTCTTTTGCCTCACGAATGTGGGAGTTGAGCCATTCCCACGCTCTCTTCTTTAAGCTGTCCTGAGCTTCGATTAGAAGGTTTTTGGCTTTCTCAACTATCTCGCCTTCCTTGCAAGTCAATTTTTCAAAGTTGTCGCGGCGGACAAACGTCACCTGATTTTCCTCAATATCACGCGGTCCAATCTCAACCCTAAGTGGTACCCCACGCATCTCCCATTCATAGAATTTCGATCCAGGGGTGAGGTCTGACCTGTCGTCCAATTCGACTCTGATTCCTTCTTTCTTTAACTTGTTAACTATTTTCCTACAAACCTCATTGACCCGTTCTTCCATGCCTTTGTAGGGTATGGGGATGACTACAATCTGGATCGGAACTATGTTCGGTGGTAGAACCAAACCACGGTCATCCCCATGCAAGGTTAGCACCGCGGCGATCACTCTCTCTGATATTCCATAGCTTGTTTGCCAGGCGTATTCTCTCTGGCCTGTTGATGTTTCAAATCTCACGTCAAAGGCCTTTGCGAAGTTCTGTCCCAGATCATGCACTGTCCCAACCTGTAGTGTTCGGCCGTCGGGAAATAATGTGTCAAAAGCATAGGAGGAAACTGCCCCAGCAAACCTATCCCACTCCGGCCTCTGCGAGATTATGTACGGGATACCGATCTCGTCGAAGAACCGCCCATAGATTTCAATAGCTTCGTGTAGTTGTTTCAGGGCATCCTCATGGGAGGCGTGAAAGGTGTGTGCCTCCTTGAATGTCGTGACTTCTCTAATTCTGATTAATGGTTTTGTGGCTTTTGTTTCGTACCTAAAGACGCTCGCGATCTGATAGACTTTGACAGGCAGGTCTGCGTGTGACCTGATCCAAAATTTGGCCATCGGCGTTATCACAGTCTCGCTTGTAGGCCTAAGGGCCATCTTTACGCTGAGTTTTGTGGATCCCCCATGTGTGACCCAGTAGGCCTCCTCCTCGAAGCCTTTGATGTGCATGGACTCCTTTGCGAATAGGTCTTCTGGGATCAGGAGAGGGAATAGCATTTCCTCGTGCCCACTTTCGTCTAGGAGTCTTCGCATAATCGCCAAGATGTTTCTTCTGAGTTTGAAGCCGTATGAAAGCCACACCCCGCAGCCTTTTATCGGGTAGCGATAGTCCAAGATGCCTGCTTCATCGATGACTTTGCGAAACCACTTGCCGAATTTTTCCTTCCAGATTTTTCTCTCGCTGATCATAATGTTAAGATTTGGATGTTCTAGGAGAAAAGGTTTTATCCTTCTTTTCTAGGCTCTCGTTTTTCATACGGTTCAAAATCAGTTCTGCTCTCTTTAAGTCGTTGGCATTGTTGATGTTGAAGAATGTGTGAAGATTCTGGTCTATTAACTGGATTGACATGGTCGAAAAGTACAGAACATTCCTAAGTTTGGAGATCATGGATCTCAGGTTCAATTCGCCTTTTTTGAAGGCGTCTACCGCCGAAGTGTAGGCGACTTTTGTCTTGTAAACCGATTGAAGGGGCTCTATATACCCGCTTGGCCATCTCGGAACGACAGCATCATATCCCGGAGCCAAGTCAAGCATGAGAGACAAGGTCTTTTTTGAGATCATCGGTGTGTCACACGGCAGAAGTAGGGAGTATCCGCTAGCAGCGCTCTTAAAGCCCGTTATTGCACCCACGAGCGGCGATCTGACATCAAGTTCATCGAGAACTATCCTCGCACAAGAGGAGAACATCCCTGAATATTCCTTCAACTGCTCTTGGGAACTCACCACAACAAAAACATTGTTCACCAGAGTTGCGACTCTGTCATAGATGTGACGTATCAGCGGTTTTCCAGATAACTCGATAAGGGCCTTGTCCCTCCCGAAGCGCTCAGAGGGGCCTCCGGCTAGAATTATGGCAGAATATTTCAACTCTTATCTTCTGGTCTCATTAACCTTGTTCTAGGAGAAAAGGTTTTCAATGTCTTGCTCTTTCATCAATATGATTGCGCGCGTGATAGAAGGGAAATTTGTAGAAAAGGCTGTTCATTTGCAGAAGAGGGTGTAGAATTGAGTGAGAAACGGGACTTCCAAGAGCTTTTTGATCATGTAGTTTCAAAGGGCAGATGCACTGGTTGCGGCGCTTGTTTTGCTGTTTGTCCATACAAGGGCGTTCTAGAGTATGAGAACGAAGAACCCAGACTGGCTAGCGAATGCAAAAATTGTGGTATCTGCTTACGCGTGTGCCCACGCTACGAAACACCAATGGAGGAGATGGAAGATTTCGTTTTCAACCGGACAAGAACAGCAGAGGAATCCTTTGGCATTTATAGAGAGCTTTATATTGCAAAGAGTACGGACAAGAAGATCCTTGAGAGATGTCAAGACGGTGGGGTTGTCACATCTTTAGTTGTTGGGGCTCTAGAATCTGGAATAATCGATAGTGCCTTAGTTTCTGGGGTCGACCCCGCTAAACCTTGGTTACCAATCCCTCTCGTTGTAAAGACAAGTGAAGGGATAATGGAAAACGCTGGAACTCGTTATTCATATTCTCCAAATCTTCTCGCCATCAAAGAAGCCTTGTCGAATGGTCTAAAGAAGATAGGTTTCATAGGTACCCCTTGCCAAATTCGAGCAGTCCGCAAGATTCAGAAGGCTCCACTTAAGAAGTTCGCGGATGCGATATCTTTCACTGTGGGTCTCTTCTGCAGTGAAAGCTTCAGTTATGAAGGTCTCATGATCGAGAAGATTCAGCGAGAGCTAGGTTTGAACTTAGATGGGATCGCAAAGATTAACATTAAAGGCCAGCTGCAAATTTATACTAAAGACGGTAAGATACACAAGATTCCCTTAAAGGAAGCAAAGCTCTACTCACAACAGAAATGTCAAAAATGTGATGATTTCTCAGCTGAGCTTGCAGACATTTCTGCTGGTGGAATCGGGTTGGAAGGCTGGACCATGGCAATTGTTAGAACAGACCAAGGAACAGAGATTTTTGAGAACGCGGTTGATAAGGGGCTACTCGAAGTGAAAAAGGCAGAAGAGTTTGAGTCGTCTTTGAATCTTCTTGTCAAACTTTCCAAATCCAAACGAGGGCGTGCAACCTAAAAGGGTTGAAAAGTCAGTCAATAGTTTCTATTCTTGTCCATGTCTCAAGAGTGCAGCAGAACCGTTAATGGGCGCATCACTATTTATTGAAGATATTGACTAATCTTCACTAACAGTTCAATTCAGGGAGGAAGAAAGGACCTGTCTCAAGTTGTTAAGATCGGAGTTGTTAAGGCCGGATGCATTGGTACGATGCCACTGCTTGAGTTTCTTTTGGATGAAAGGGCAGATCGAAAAGACATCGAAGTCAGAGTTGTTAGCGCCGGAGCCAAGATGGGGCCAGAGCATTGTAGTGAAGTTGCAACGAGAATGGTCGATGTTAAGCCCCACTTTTCGATTTTTATAAGTCCCAACGCCACTCTTCCCGGTCCATCGAAAGGAAGAAAGATCCTAGCCGATGCTGGAATCCCTACAATAGTCATATCAGACAGTCCGACAAAGAAGATAATTAAGGATTTGGAAGCCGACGGATTTGGATATCTTATCATAGAAGCAGATGCTATGATCGGAGCCAGAAGGGAATTCTTAGATTCTGTCGAAATGGCTCTCTTCAACTCGAACATCATTAAAGTCTTGGCCATAACTGGCGTGTTCAACTTGGTTTTTAAGGAGATCGATAAGGTTATTCGAGCCATAAAGAATGGTGAGGAGCCTGCATTGCCTCGCATCGTTGTCGACAAAGAAAAAGCTACTGCCGCCGCCAGATTCAAAAATTCGTATGCAAAGTCCAAGGCAATGGCTGCTTATGAAATCTCTAGGGGGGTGGCCAATTTGACAACTGAGAGCTGCTTCATCGTCAAAGAGTGGGAGCGGTATATATCGATCGCTGCGGCGGCCCATGAAATGATGCAATATGCAGCAAAGTTAGCAGAAGAAGCGAGAGAAATCGAGAAGGGCGGAGACACCTTATTAAGAGAGCCGCATAGTTCCGACGGAGTAGTTATGGAAAAAAGAAAGCTGATCGAGAAGCCGACGAAGCCGTAGAAAGCTTCTTTGAAGGGACACAACTCCCACATTTCTCTTTTTTTCTGAATAATGACTGGTTGGCAAGGCCTATTCTGCACATGCGCACATCATGTAAGGCCCTAAGTTGTCATGACTTTTTTATTCCTATGATTCGGGCTACTTCGGTTGCTCTCTGCAGTATAACAGGAGTAGCATTTGGTAGTAAAGTCAGACCGCATCCCGGTCCAATGGCTGCTAAATTGTCCCTTCCCTTCAATATTCTTTCTAGTCGTCTTATCCTTGCCACGGCAATCTCTGCACTATCAACTCTCTCAGCGATGTCTTGAATAGCTGTGTTGATAATCCCTGCACCAAGTTTCTTGCCTGACTTCTCAAATTCATGATGACTCTCCTCTATGGTCTTGAAGTTTTCCTCCTCCTCTTTTCCGAAAAAGTGGCAGTGGATAACATCTGCTTTGTATTCACTTCGAGAAGCCAGGGTCGAAAAAATACGTTTTAGTGGACCGCATATATGTATCCATTTTTGCCCTTCTACACACTCAGCCAGCTCATCAACGTACTGCCACGGATCTTTCGTTGGATTGTAAGCGTGGCTGGGACAGTCAAATTGTATAACGTCAGCAATCTTGTTCAGGGCTTTGACCACAGGCTTCAAGGCCTCTGTCAAATCCCAGTAAATCTCAGGGTAGCCTCTGTATACTTCCAAGAAATTTCCCAAGCCGAAGACGATACTCACAGGATCTGTTATATTTGCCTTCAGCTTTGCTTCATTACCAGCGATTTTTCGCAGATAGTTATTCTCAATGACTTCTTTAACCTCGTTCACATCTTCCGGGGGAATTATCTTACTCTTGCTGTAAGTCCTGTACTTCTTTCCCAGCGTCTTTATTTCAAAACCCTCAATATCCTGAGTAAACCTTTCGATCATCCCATATTTTTTCAGCCACCCAGGTTCCCCGGTTCCGATTAGATTGAAGCCAAATTTTGTCTGCACCTCAAACCAGTACTCTATGTGAGAGTACGGATACGGCCCCTTACCCTCGAAAGGAGGTAGACTTCCGACGTGTGTTAGAAGCATATGTTAGTCTCTCGCGAAAATGCTTATTATGTTTATGCGCGCGCTATTTCAAAAATAGTACATAAAGATGGGTCCGTTTATGTATAAGATATTGCGAAAGGAATCTCTCACCCTAGACGCCTATAGGATAGAGATAGAGGCCCCTGAAGTTGCAAAGAAGTGCAAGCCGGGTCATTTCATCATTCTGAGAATCGACGAATTTGGGGAGCGGATCCCTCTTTCTTTAGCGAATTACGATCCGAATAGAGGTACCATAACAATAATATTTCTGGCGACTGGAAAAACCACCCTAAAATTGGCTTCGATGACAGAAGGGGACAGCTTCCTTAATCTAGCTGGGCCTCTCGGCAACCCCTCAGTTATCGATTACTTTGGCCATGTGGTTTGTTGTGGCGGCGGACTCGGAATAGCTCCTCTTTACCCCATTGCAAGGGAATTGAAGAAGAAGGGAAACAAGGTCACTATCATAATTGGTGCCAGAAGCAAAGATCTTCTATTCTATGAGAATGAGCTCAAAAAGGTCAGTGTCCAGCTATATGTGACGACGGATGACGGGACAAAGGGAAGGAAAGGGTTCGTAACAGACCAGCTTCAAGACCTCTTGAAAATGGAAGAGAAGATAGACAGGGTTATTGCGATTGGACCGGCAATTATGATGAAGGCTGTTGCAGATGTTACTCGTCCTTATAATGTGAAAACGGTGGTTAGTCTAAATTCCATCATGGTGGACGGGACAGGGCTGTGTGGCGCTTGCCGAGTGGAGATTGGGGGAGAGACAAAGTTCACTTGCGTTGACGGCCCAGAATTCGACGCACACTTAGTGGACTTCGATCTCCTTATGAAAAGATTGAATACGTATTTGCCTGAAGAGAAGAGGTCCAGGGAGCTTTTCCACAAATATCAGGGGATAGTGGTTTAGATGGTGGTTAGGAAGACTGCAGTTCCGATGCCCGAGCAGGATCCGAGGGAAAGGATCAAAAACTTCGACGAGGTGGCTCTGGGGTATTCTTCGGAACAAGCGGTTGAAGAGGCGAAAAGGTGTCTACAATGTAAGGATCGCCCTTGTGTTTCGGGTTGTCCTGTGGGGGTGGATATTCCCGGTTTTATAAAACTCGTCGCCGAAGAGAGATTTAGGGAGGCGATTGCGAAGATCAAGGAGACGAACAGTCTACCAGCTATCTGTGGCCGGGTGTGTCCACAGGAGGAGCAGTGCACGAAGTATTGTACTTTGGGGAAGAAGTTTGAGCCCGTGATGATAGGTAGATTGGAACGTTTCGTTGCTGATTATGAGCTTGAAGTGGGATCAACGCCTGTTACGAGACCGGAACCGACTGGAAAGAGGGTTGCTGTTGTTGGATCCGGGCCAGCTGGGTTAACTGCAGCAGCAGAATTGGCCAAGCTTGGTGACGAGGTGAGTCTGTTTGAGGCGCTACATAAGCCTGGTGGTGTGCTGATGTATGGAATACCTAATTTTAGGCTTCCCAAGGAAGTGGTGAACGCTGAGGTCGATTACATCAAAAGACTTGGGGTTGAGCTGGAAACCGACAAGGTGATAGGTAAAATGTATAGTGTTGAGGAGTTGCTCGAGAGCTTCGACGCCGTTTTCGTCGGAACGGGAGCTGGCCTACCCCATTTTATGGGTATTCCCGGTGAGAATCTGCCGGGCATATACTCAGCCAACGAGTTTCTGATCAGGACTAACTTAATGAAGGCCTATCGCTTCCCAGAATATGACACGCCTATCAAGGTTGGCAGGCATGTCATGATAGTCGGCGGTGGTAACGTTGCTGTAGATGCGGCTAGAACCGCCCTAAGGCTAGGAGCAGAGGAGTCGGTGATCCTTTATAGGAGGACGAAGAAGGAGATGCCGGCTCGCATCGAAGAGATTAAACATGCGGAGGAGGAGGGTGTAAATTTTCACTTCTTATGTCAGCCAGTAAGGATCTTAGGAGACAACTGGGTAAGTGGGATAGAATTCTTGAAGATGAAGCTTGGTGCGCCTGACGAGAGTGGAAGGAGGAGGCCGATACCAATCAAGGGGAGTGGGTTCACCTTGGACGCAGATATCGTTGTCGTCGCCATAGGTCAAGGACCAAACCCGTTGATTCCAAGGTATACGCCAGGTCTTAAAACCAATAAGGGTGGCACCATTTGGGTAGACGAAGAGACGGGTATAACATCAAGAGAAGGGGTTTTTGCTGGTGGCGACATCGTGACAGGAGAGGCAACCGTTATCCTAGCCATGAGTGCCGGGAAAAGGGCTGCCCAAGCAATCCATGAATATGTCACAAATTAGTTTGCTTCATCGTTCTTTTCTCGCCTGTTTGTCTGTGATTTCGTCTCCTTTCTTAGCTTCTCCATAAATTCAGCGGGCACAGAAACTCCTGGGATGTGGTTCATCGAAGAATTTTGAAACATTACAGGACTTGCGTTGGAAAGAAATTACTAAAATTGGATCCTTGCGTAACTATTTTAAAATGTTCATTGTATAATTAATCACACTTCAGGGGGAGGCCATTTGGTAAAGTTTGGAATAGAATTTGTACCAGACACAGATCCGCAAAAGATTGTAGAGTATTCGACGCTGGCTGAACAGGGCGGTTTCGATTACATATGGGTGACGGATCACTATTGCAATAGGAATCCGTATATAGTCCTGACGGCCATAGCGTTTGCTACACGAAAAATCAGCCTTGGAACCGGGGTAACTAACCCATATGTTGTGAACCCGGCGTGGACGGCCTCTGCCGTTGCTTCTCTAGATGAGGTCTCTGGGGGCAGAGCGGTCCTTGGCTTGGGGGCTGGTGACAAGGTCACTTTGGCTTCGCTTGGAATAGCCTTCGTAAAACCGCTTTCGGCCATAGAGGAAAGCACGGAGACCATCCGGAAACTCTGGAGAGGAGAGGTTGTCAGATATAACGGCAAAGTTGTCAAGTTTGATGGGGCCAATCTACGTTTCAGGCCAACAAGAGAGATACCGATCTACATCGGTGCTCAAGGACCAAAGATGCTTGAACTAGCAGGAAAAATCGGAGATGGCGTCCTCATAAACGCTTCACATCCAAGGGATTTCGAATTTGCAGTTGAGCAAATCGAGGTAGGGGCTGAGGAAGCGAAGAGAGATTTGGCGACTATCGACGTGACCGCGTATACCAGCTTCTCTGTTGATTACGATGCTGAAAAAGCCAAAAACAAAGCAAAACCCATTATAGCTTTTATCGTAGCAGGTTGTCCTCCGGAAGTGCTCAAAAAACATGAGATTCCAGTTGAAGACGCATCAAAGATAGGTGAAGCCCTTGCCGGCGGTAATTTTGGCGAGGCCTTCGGTGCTGTTACTGATCCGATGGTAGATGCGTTCTCGGTATACGGGGCTCCAGAAGACTGCGTTAAGAGAATTAGAGACCTGATAAAGATTGGGGTAACGCAGCTGGTTGTAGGTTCTCCAGTTGGACCAAAAAAGAATAGCTCAATTGATATTATTGCAAAGGAGATAATTCCAGAATTCAAGTGACAATTCTCCTAAAAATTGGTTCTACTTACTGCGTACCCGATAAACATGAGTTGGGTTGAATTTGTTCAAGTTTGAGAGAGAACAGAAGGTCTTTGATCTTGGAGGAGTCAAGGTAGGAGGTCAGCCGGGACAATATCCGACAGCTATGATCGGCAGCATCTTCTATCACGGTGACAGGACTGTTCTAGACGAGAAGAAGGGGACTTTTGACAGGAAGAAAGCTGAGGCCCTGATAAATCGGGCAGAGGAGTCCTCTGAGAAGACCGGTAACCCAAGCATCATCGATATAGTTGGGGCCTGGCCTGAGGCCTTGGCCAGATATATAGACTTTGTTGCAGACAAAACAGATTCTCCATTTCTTGTCGACGGAGCAACCTCGGACGTTCGTGTTGCAGGCGTCAAGCATGTAATGGAGGTAGGCTTGGCGGGTCGGGCCATCTACAACACGATTATGCCAGAGTACAAACGAGAAGAGATTGATGCGCTAAAAGAGTCTGGTATGAAATCGGCGATACTTTTGACTTTCAATCCTAGGATGCCGACAATAGGTGGAAGACTTGAGGTTTTAGAAGGGTTGTTAAAGGCTGCTGAAGAGGCTGGGATTGAAAAGCCGATCGTCGATACAACCGTCCTTGATGTGCCGGACCCAGGTCCGGCTGGAAAGGCCATTTACTTGGTCAAAGAGCGGTATGGTCTTCCAGCTGGCTGTGGAGCACACAACGCCATCGATAGGTGGCATGAGAGGAAGAAGCTAGATAAGATGAGGTATCTCGTGAGCAGTGCAGTAGCTTTTACGTCTACGATCGTGATGGGAGGAGATTTCTTATTATATGGTCCCATTAGTAGAGCCCCTCAGATGTTTCCGCCTGCCGCCTTGGCAGACGCCTACGTTTCATATTCTATGAGGCAGGAATATGGCATTAGACCGGCAGTAAAGGATCATCCGTTGTCAAAGATTTTTACATTATGACTCTCGGTTTTCTCTTGTGTGAAATGGGTCGCACGTACTATTTTGATTGATGAGGACAAATTCTACGGCTCTGGGCGGTGCGTTGAGGCCTGCTGTTTCGGTGCCATTGCATTTGATATAGCAGTAATCTCTCTCGAAATGATGCTTCTCCAGTCAAAGGTTCTTTTCAGACCCGCCCTTTCGACGATTCTGGGAACTATCCACTCAAAGCCGACAGCCATTATGTGGCATCCCGAGGCATTGGTGGTATGTTTCAGTTCTTTGAGAAGCCCCCCAAAGATCTCGATGTTTTCTTCGAGTACTCCTTCTTTCCCGCCTTTATCTTTTGCCTGTGACAGTCTCTCCATTATTTCTTGTGGAATGTGTATTCCGGGGCACTCTTTGTCCAACCATTCTGCCATCTTTAGGCTTTTGAGAGGGCATATGCCGATCAGTATGGGAACCTTTAAATACGCCGCTTCACCTAAAAACGTCTTCGCCCTCTCTATCTCATAAACCACTTGTGTCTGGATGAACTCGGCTCCTGCTGCTACCTTCCTTTCAAGCTTGAGCAACTCCGGCTCTAGGGGATCAGCGTTCGGGTTGGCTGCTACCCCAACGTGAAAGCTTGGGGGAGAATCTATTTTGTTTCCATCAAGATCTACACCTTCGTCGACCATGCGCCTTATCATGTGGGTGAGTTGAGCTGAGTCAAGATCAAAGACTGGTTTTGCCTTCGGATTGTCTCCGAGACTTGTATGGTCTCCAGTGATAGCGAGAACATTCCTAATGCCCGCCGCTCCAGCGGCCAACAGATCTGAGATTAGGGCTAGCCTATTCTTGTCACGACATGTGAGTTGGTAGACCACTTCTAATCCAACTTCTTCCTGAATCAAGTGGGATGGGATCAATCCACCCATGTATGCAAAGGCTTGTGGGTTATCGGTTATGTTTACAGCCGTCACATATCCTGCTAATTCCACTGCTGTAAATAAGACTTCGTGGATGTTGGAGGTCTTTAAGGGTTCGATTTCCCCTGTTATCGTAAAGTTGTTGCTCAACAGGTTCATCATGAGGTTGCTGTAGACTTTTTTCATATTTCTACCTCCAGATCACCTCGCCGGGTCCAGCTTTTAACTGGTAATCTCTCGGTTCTCTGAACTTTTTGAAGCGAGTTAATTGGCCGATCTCTTTGAGCCTCTGGTGTATCAGCACCCATGCACAGTCCTTTTGCCAGTTTCCCACTTCACATTTACCATCGGCCTGTCCACCACAGGGCCCGTTTAGTAGGCCCTTTGCGCACCTAGTTATGGGGCATATACCTCCTGTCTCGAATAGTATGCATTCTCCACAGGCTCGGCAAAATTCTGAGAATTTTCCGAGTTCACGATCCTGCATCCCTATAAATTTCGTGTCATTCCCTGGAATGACTATCTTGTCTGGGAAGGCTTGTGCGATGGTTTGGACTCCTATCCCACAAGCGAGGGATAGGATGGCCTGATATTCGTCAACCACCGGTCTAAGGGTCGTTGTAGCGATGCGTAGGTCGCATTGCCTCAAGACCGTAAGGGCCTTCGATTTAAGGTTGACGTTTTCTTTCAGCTTCCTTCCTATCTCCAAGAGAGTCCTCATCATCTCTGCTTGCTTTTCTCCTCCTACTTGATATATTCCTGCGCATCCATCGCAGCCAACTATCAAGATACTTTCAAAACCCTTGGTTGAGGTTAGAATATCGTTCAAAGGTTTCGGTTCTAAAATTATCATTTTCTTTTCCTTCCTATTCACTTGTTGATTTTATAGTACGAGTCACGCTATTTACTGGAATACGATTCAACTGAAGTCCTAATTTTTTTTCATTGATTCCCATGGCTAATCCTAACAGCTGGGGGTAGGTTAGGACCGGCAGATTATATTTCTGATCGGTTCTCCGGGCGATAATGGATTGATGGAAATCGAACTGAAGTTGACATGTTGGACAGACTGTCACGATGCAGTGTGCTCCAGCGTTCTTTGCATCTTTTATTTTGATGCCACCAAGTTTAAAACTCAAGTTCTCATCAACAGGAAGCGTCATCCCACCACAACACCAGAGCTTCAATGGCCAATAAATGCTCTCAGCACCAGTAACTTCAACCAACTCATCTAATATGTTGGGTGCTTCAGCATCATCATATTTTTCGTAGTCAGGCGTACGGATTAGGTGGCAGCCATAGTGAGATGCGACTTTCAGCCCACCCAGACTTTCCTTGACAGATGATTTCACTTTTTCCAAGTCGATGTCGAAGTATAAAGCTTGTACAAGATGTTTAACCTTAAGCCTCCCCCCATATTTCAGGCCTTCTTTGGAGAGGAGTTTATTTATTTTCTCCTTGAGACGCGGCTTCTCCTTTAGAAGGGCTTGAGCTTCTGTCAGGGTGGAGTAGCAGCCGGTGCATACAGTAACCAGATCGAGCTTTGTTTTCTCCGCTATGGCGAGCACCCTCGTGGACATGGCAAGCCACGTAGTCGGGGTAAATGGTCTCGTGAAGAAACCGCAACAGCTGGCATCCTTTAGGTCCACCAACTCGATGCCCAATTTTTCTGCAACTTTGCGGGTTGCGAGATCGTAATTTGGTAGTCGAGTTGTGACTTGGCATCCCATGTAGTACGAGTATTTCATAGTTCTATCTCACCGTTTCTTCAAACCCAGTGTCTTCGAGAAGTCTTCTGAGGTCTTTCACATTAATTTTCGAGACTTTTGGAAGCCCTAGCGCGGCTCTCTTCTTGGTTTGGAATTCTGTCAGTTTTTGAATCATTCCTTCTTCCAAGATGGTCTTGCCCACAGCCTTCAGGCCCTCGGGTACACCCTTCTCTTTTGCAGCCATGTTCTTCAAAACAAACATGACGCTTGCAGGTTTAACGTTTTGGGGACATCTGACATTGCAAGCGAAACAGATGGAGCACACCCACAAGGTCTTATGGCTCAAAACTTCGTCCTTCATGCCGAGTAGGACTTCTCTAATCACTTGATGGGGCCTTACTTTCACCGCGTCAGATACCGGACAGCTTGCGCTGCAAATCCCGCACTGGAAACATCTGAGGACGCCTTCCCCATCGATCGTTTTTGCTACTTCAAATTTGAAGCCAGGGACAAAACTTGAAGACTCTATGATTTCTGTTTCCACTTTAGTTCCCATCTTCACTTTTTCACCTGCAACATTTTTATCAGGTTTGGTCCTAGTTCGTGTACTTTTTTGGTGAAGGCATCTAAATACTCGGCGATCTTCTTTCCCTCACCAGCAGAGAACCATTCGATTTTCAACCTCTCTGGGTTGATACCAATCTCCTTCAGCTGTTTACGCAGAGCCTCCACCCTCTTCTCTGCCCTCAAGTTTCCTGATACGTAGTGACAGTTCTTTATGTAGCATCCTCCTACAAGTACCCCGTCTGCGCCTAGTTCAAACGCTTTGAGAATGTGAAGCGGCTCCACTCTTCCGGTGCACATAAGCCTGATGATCCTTACGGGCGTTGGATACCTGAACCTGCTCACACCTGCTGTATCAACCCCTGCGTAGGCGCACCAGTTACAGAAGAATGCTAAGATCTTCAGCTCCTCCTCAGCGACTTCTTTTAGAGCTTCCTCAATCATCACGCGGATCTGGTCGTCTGTGAAGTGGTTCATTGTGATCGCTTGAGCCGGACATTCGACTGCGCACACCCCGCAGCCCTTACAGAGTATTGGATTGGCGTGTGACACATGATTGATGATCTCTATGGCCCCATAGTTACAAACAGCTTCGCAGTTTGCACACCCTATACAGAGACTCGGGTCAACCTCGGCTGTAATCGGCTCTGTGAAGATCCTTCCTTTCATAAGGTTTATCAGTACTCTTGAGGATGCGGCTAAGCCTTGACTAACCCGTTCATCCATGTCCATGGGACTGTGAGCCCCTCCGCACAAGTATATTCCGTCGGTGGCGAAGTCGACGGGTCTAAGCTTTGGGTGAGCTTCAAGGAAGAAACCGTTTTGGTCTAAGGGAACCTTTAACATAGTTGAGACATCGGCATTACTTTCTAGAGGTATCTGAGGCGTGGCAAGGACAACCTTGTTTACATCGAGTTTCAGCCTTGACCCTATTGTAGTCTCATACACGGTAACTGAAAGTCGGTCTTCTTTTCCGAGCTTTTTTACCGACGGGAGATCGCTTAATTCGTATCTGAGGAAAGTTATTCCCTGCTCTCTTGCTTTCTTATATTGTTCTTCTGTGTCAAAAGGCATCCGTATGTCACGATAGAGGATCCAGACATTTGTTTCTGGACTCTTCTCCTTTAATTTCAAAGCACAGTCTATGGCTTCAGGACAGCATACGGCTGAACAGTAAGTCCTACCTTCCTGTTCTCGGGCTCCAGCGCAAAGGATGAAAGCAACATCGCCCTCGTCTTTAGGTACATTCTTATCTAATAGCTTTCTATACTCTGATATGGTTTGAACATTTGGGTATACACCGTACCCATAAAGTCCTTTTGGCTTCAACTCTTCAGAGCCGGTTGCAACCACAATGGCACCGACTTTGAAAGACTTCTCCTTTCCTTCTCTAACAGCTTTGACTTCAAAGTCCCCTATAGAACCACAGACTTCAACTACCTCTGTGGAGGTTAAAATACCAATTTTTTCGTGGTTATTCACCGCTTCCATAATTGGTGTTAAGACCTCAGAAGCCTCAAGTTTCTCGAAGGGCAGCTTATACCATTCACGCAGTCTTCCCCCTATCTTTTCTCTCCCTTCAACTAAGAGTACTTCGAACCCATTGTCTGCTATTGCTTTGGCAGCTGTCAAGCCAGATATGCCAGCTCCAATCACCATAACCACGGGAGTTACATCAACCTCCATCCTTTTGAGAGGTTTGAGAAGCCTTCCCCTTGCTATGCCCATTCTGACTAGCTCTTTCGCCTTCCCTGTTGCAGCCTCTGGTTTGTGAGGATGAACCCAAGAGACTTGTTCACGAATGTTTACCATCTCAAAGAGGTAAGGGTTAAGACCTGCCTCCTCGCAGGTTTCTCTGAAGAGGGGTTCGTGGGTTCTTGGGGTACATGAGGCAACCACTATCCTGTTCAGGTCGTAATCATTTATCGCCTCCTTGATCCTTACCTGGGAGTCTTTGGAGCAGGAGAACATCTGTTCTTCAGCAAAAACGACGTAAGGCAACTTTCTGGCGTACTCAACTACATCGGGCACATCGACTACAGAGCCGATGTTTATTCCGCACCGACAAACGAAGACGCCGATTCTTGGCTCGCGGCCAATTTCTCTCTCTATGACTTCCTCCCTCCCCCTTATAGCTTCAACTACTTTTGCTCTGGAGGCTGCTAGTGCTGAAGCCCCGCAAGCCTGGACAACTGTCATGGAGATGTCCTTTGGCTCTTGGCACATACCGCAGAGGTAAATGCCTGGCACGAAAGTTTGAACCGGGTTTATTTGGTCAAGAGATTTGAAGAAACCGTGCTGGGTTCGATCGATCCCCAAAATCTTAGCAAGCTTCTCTGACCCTTTCCTTGGTACGATGGCTGGACATAGGACGACGAGGTCCGCCTTCCTCGTTTCGACCTGGCCAGATGACGTGTCCACATATCTGACTATGAGTTTGTTTCCTTTAGAATCGTACAGGATTTCGCCAGGTAGTCCCTTAACATATTTTATATTAAACTCCTCCTCAGCTCTTCGTATGAGATCCTCGTGGTTCTTTCCAGCAGCCTTTAGGTCATTATACAGCACCGTGATGTCGATTTCTGGATCATGCTCCTTGGTGGTAATTGCCTCCTTCGTCGCGTACATACAACAAATCTGTGAACAATAGGGCTTTACGTTCTCGTTTCTCGAGCCAACACACTGGATGAATACGATTTGTTTCGGTTTAGTTTTATCTGTGGGTCTTAGGACCTCCCCGTTTGTGGGTCCTGAGGCGCATAGAAGCCTCTCAAACTGTAGCGAGGTTATAACATCTTGGAATTTACCATAACCATACTGTGGCAGCGTTGCTGGGTCTAAAAGCTCGAACCCTGTCGCAACGATTATTGATGAGACTTCTGATGACAACTCTTCGGGTTTTTGATCGAAGTTGATTGCATCGGCAGGACAGACTTTTTTGCACACTTGACATATTCCTTTTGTGAAGTATAGGCAGTGGTGTTGATCGATGGTCGCTACGGCTGGAACTGCCTGGGGAAAAGGGATGTAGATGGCCTTGCGATCCCCCATTTTTTCGTCGAATTCGCTAGGGACTTTTATTGGACATTTTTCAAAGCAGATCTGGCATCCTGTGCACTTCTCGGGGTCGACGTAGCGTGGCTTCTTGAGGATTTTGACTCGAAACGAGGCGCCGTTGTCTATGGGTTGAACTTCCTCGACTTCGGCGTAGGTTAGAAGGTTGATATTAGGATGTCGTGATACGTCAACCATCTTTGGGGCTAGGATACAGATGGAGCAGTCTAGGGTTGGAAAGGTCTTATCAAGTTGAGCCATTCGACCTCCAATGGAGGGATCCCTCTCGACGAGGTGGACAAGGTGTCCTTGATCAGCAAGGTCTAAGGCGGCAGTAATACCCGCAACTCCGCCACCAATTATCAAAATTTGCTGATTCGATTGAAGTTCCAAAGTCACTCTAATTACCCCCACATTTCATTGAAAGATTTGCGTCAGTGGCTTCTGAGACTGTCTGTACACCGATTCCGCATGACATTACTAGGAACGCGTCGATGTCGTTCATTTCAGCTAGGTTTTTGAGATACCTTCTGATCAGCCTTTCATCGCAGGGGGTTTCTATCACGGTTACCCCAGCGACCTCTTTCAGCTTACTCAGCTCGTTCGCCATACGCTTGACCTGTTCCTCACCACCAGTCTGGCAGACTGTGGCGCACTCTCCACAGCCTACAATAAACACTCTGTTGAAGGGTTGGAGCATGGTAAGTAATTCATCGGCTGGTTTAGGAACAGTGATTATCAATGTTCTCCCGCCTCAATCGGCACTTACAGACCTGAGATCTTAGCGGGAAGATACCTTACTTTTTCGCACTCTTCCCTTGGGCCGATCTTCCATAGTGGCTTTCCAGACCTCTCAACGAAGATGGGATCGCTGGGATTGCACTTTGCTAGACTACATACTTCGGCCCTGCATATCAGGTTCCGTTTTCTCAGAACCTCAAGGTTTGCAACCTCGCGTTCCGTTGTTCCGAAGCTTACAATGGGAGCGAGCTCAAGCTCCAACGGCACAGCGATCTCGGATGGTATCCTTTTTCCTAAAGCCGCCCTAGCTGGGAGTTTCTGAAGGGCTCTGTTGATCCAGTATTCTGGGATGTTGACCTCACTGAGGCTTGACTTCACGACTTTGACCCATGCTTTACTTGTCTCAAGTAGGCCTGGAAAGTGTGTATTCGATTTGTCCTTTACGTTTTCAATTAGCTCATTATACTCATCAGCGACTTCATAGAAAGCTATGTCTTTGCCGTGGCCAACGATGGCTACCCACTTGTGGTATTCCTCATTTTCCTCTTCTAAAGTGAAGATTTTCATATTTTCATCACTATATTATAATAATGGGAAGCTCCTCAAAGTGTCATATTCTTCGGAGAAAGTGATCAAAAAGCTCGAAGCGATCACAAATTCAACGGAAAAAGGATGAGAAACGACGTTTTCTATGGATTTTTTGACGTCCAAAGATACTATACTTAAACTTTGCGGTGTTGAATTCGTCTATTTTTTGACGTCAATCGAATGGAAAAGCGTATAATTGTGCTATTTTAGATAGGTTTATTACTTCCCATTTCCCATTGAATTCAAGAGGAATATTCTTATGTTATCGGCTAGACTGAATGAGGTCGATAAGAAAATATTGGAGGTTCTACGCAGGGATGGAAGAATCTCCTACGCTGAGTTAGCTAAGATAGTAGGTCGATCCCAGTCCGCGGTTAGAAAGAGGGTACAGCAAATGTTAAGTAACGAAATAATCGAACGCTTCACTTTGGTTCTCAATCCTGAGAAGGTCGGGAAAAAGATCACAGCCTCCCTAGTTGTTAGTCCGTCAAGACTACGTTTCCAAAGGGTTTCTAGCCTTATTGAGAGTATGCCGGAAGTGACCGAAGCTTATTATATGACTGGAAAGTGTGGAATCTTTGCCATGGTCCAGGTTCAAGATGTCTCTAAATTGGATGAGGTAATTGAAAAAATACAAAAAACCGGTGCATTATCAGTCGACTGCTGCGTCGCACTCAAAAAAATCAAATGAAATCTGTCTAGAACTTTGGAATGGTCTTCTTCGGGTATCTGTCCAGTTTTCTAAGTAATAGGCCGGTTTCTGGGTATCTCGAGAGATCGGCATACGGTATATAATAGGAATTCATGAGTTCTTTCTGAAAATTCGGCTCGTTAGCGAGTTCTATATACTTAACTTTTTTGGATATCTCTTCAGCGGTTTTTCTGGCCGTTTTCGAGACTAGCGCCATCCTCGCTCCTGTTCCCGCAGCGTTTCCAACCACCTTCACCTTCTTTAGTGGGACCTCGGGATACATGCCGATTATTCTGGCTTTTTCCGGGTCTATATAGGAGCCAAAGGCCCCCGCTATGAAAACTACATCTATGTCCTCCTCTGTCACTTTTGCCTCCTTCATCAATATCGCCGCCCCTGTATGCATCGCCGCCTTTGCCAATTGGATCTCTCTGAGATCTTTCTGGGTGACGACGATGTCTCCTCCGGTCGAGGCCTCTTCTTTCCAAGCTAAGACGAACTCCAGTACACCCTCTTTATCCCGTAATCTGGGCGAATTCAAGTCCTTATTCATCTTCCCAGTAACATCGATTATTCCCGCTTTCAACATTTCAGCTGGTATATCCACAATGGCAGAACCGCAGATTCCGCATGGCTTGGCATCGTCTACAGTCTTGTATTTGACCTCAAGGCTTTTTGGATCTATGGTTACCTTCTCGATGGCTCCCGAGGCTGCTCTCATACCATGTTTAATGTGGGCTCCCTCGAATGCGGGGCCTGAAGCGCATGAACAGGTCAACATGTATTCTTTATTTCCCAAGACGACCTCGGTATTTGTCCCAATGTCCAACGCCATACAGAGTTCATCCTTCTTGTAGATCTCCGTTGCCAAGATTACCGCAACATTGTCGGCTCCGACAAAACCTGCTATCACGGGTAAAACATGGACGTTACCATTTGGATTGATTTTTACCCCGACTTCCTTAGCTTTAACGTCCACGCTCCCTCTAATTACTGGCGTATATGGGGACAAAGCGAGATGCTTTGGGTAGATGTTCAAGAATAGATGGTGCATGGCCGTGTTTCCGACGGCCGTCATCTCGTAGACCTCTTCTGGGGCTACATCAACTCTGTCGCATAAGTCTTCAAGGATTTGGTTTATTCCATCGACAACGACTGTTTGGAGCTCCCCTAAGGCTTTGAACCCCTTCATTGCATACGTTATCCTAGTTATTACATCCTCTCCAAATGGGATCTGCGGGTTCATCAAAGGCTCTACAGCAATAACTTTGCCCGTGTTCAAGTCTAGGAGGTATCCTGCTAGCTTCGTTGTGCCTATGTCTACAGCGTATCCAAAGATTCTGTCCGTAGTGTCGCCGGGTTCCACATCAATGATTTTCTTGCCGTCGAAGACGGTGACTGTTACTTCCCAAACCGCTTCCCTCAGTATAGATGCGAGGTATTTAACGATGTCGTACTCTGCTGTTAGATTCCTTATACCGAATCGTCTCCGAAGTTCCTCCTGTAGTCTATCAAAATCTGATCGCGGGTCCTTGAGGGTGGGTTTTGGTAGTCGAACGAAGTATTTCCTGACGAGTGGTTCAAGCCTAACCGGTGTTTTTATTCCTTCGATTTGAAGTCTCTGCTTTCCTGTCCTACTTTCTTCTGGAATTCTGACTATGATTGAACCTTTGACCGAAGTCTGACAAGCCAGCCTGTATCCGGCTGACAGCTCGTCCGAAGTTAATTTATTTTTTTCCACCCATGTTGTGGGTCCAACGTTTTCTCTTTTCTCAACTATAACCCTGCACTTTCCACAGTTGCCTTCACCACCGCATGTGGAGGTTAGGTCCACTCCGGCAAGCTTCGCTGCTTCTAAGACGCTTGATCCGATCTTGACCTTTACACGCTTTCCTTCCGGTTGAAAAACGATTTCCATTATGAGTTTCAATAAGTTTCCTTCCATTGTCTACTATTACTAGGGTTCTTGCCAAACTTGTATATAGAAATAATCGTGAAATCAATTTGGTGCAAAAACCAAGGATCGCGTGCGATATAAATTGGATTTAATTTAGAAAAA
>Ga0315314_1000239_pt1 | contig 70899 bp, 58 predicted proteins | sample TDP9_MG_FD_203631 | JGI IMG/M metagenome (GOLD analysis project Ga0315314, IMG submission 203631) | Freshwater sediment microbial communities from Lake Towuti, South Sulawesi, Indonesia - TDP9 | ecosystem: Environmental > Aquatic > Freshwater > Lake > Sediment | place: Indonesia: South Sulawesi...
TGATCTGGCTGAGCATCTAAAGCAATTCTCCACTGGGAACCAGGTTGTCAAAGAGCTGGAGCGGCTACTTATAGCCGCATAAAAATCAATATAAAAAGTCAGTCAAGTTGAGTAACTGGTAATTGGTTAGAGGATACCCGGATATCAGGACATCAGGATGCAGGATATCAGGACATCAGAATATCAGATAAAAAAGATTAACCTGATGCCCTGTTATCCTGATAACCACTACCTGATAACCTGATACTCTGATAACCTATTCACCAATCGCCAATTACCAATCACCAATTACAAATTACAAATTTCCAATTACCAATTCAAAGGAAAGTATAGGAATGACGAACTCGTTCTGGCAGGACCGGCCAACTTTCGTTACAGGGGCAACAGGGCTGTTGGGTAGCTGGTTAGTACGTCGGTTAGTGGAATTAGACGCGGATGTGGTATGCTTAGTGCGGGATTGGGTGCCACAATCCGAATTGGTGCAATCAGGCATGACCGAACATGTCAAAGTGGTTCGAGGAGATGTGCGTGATCAAGCACTGCTGAAGCGAGCGCTGGGTGAGTATGAGATTGATACTGTGTTCCATTTAGCAGCCCAAACCATCGTGACGATTGCCAACCGCAACCCAGTCTCCACCTTCCAGACAAACATCGGCGGGACATGGGCGCTATTGGAAGCCTGTCGGTGTAGTCCCACTGTGAAACAAATCGTGATGGCTTCATCGGACAAAGCTTACGGTGAGAAACAGCAGTTGCCCTATGACGAAAGCACTCCTCTTCAAGGCCGACACCCTTATGATGTCAGTAAGTCCTGCGCAGACCTGATAGCTCAGACTTATGTTAATACTTATAATCTACCCGTAGCAATCACCCGGTGTGGCAACTTGTATGGTGGCGGTGACATGAACTGGAACCGTCTTATTCCAGGAACCATACGTTCAATTTTACGCGGCCAGCGCCCGACCATCCGCTCTGATGGAAATTACATTCGTGATTACTTCTACGTTGAGGATGGTGCCGCTGCTTACACGTTATTGGCGGAATGTTTGGCTGCCCGCAGTGAACTGTGCGGCGAAGCATTTAACTTTTCCAATGAGGTACAACTTACAGTGCTGGAGTTAGTGCAGCGAATCCTTGCTCTGATGGGTTCGCAATTGCAGCCGGAGGTGCAAAATAGCGCCAGCAACGAGATCGGTCATCAGTATCTCAGTGCCGGTAAGGCGCACAAGATGCTTGGCTGGTCGCCCCTGTTTGATCTGGACGAGGGATTGCAAAGAACAATTGCATGGTACAAGAAGTTCTTAGCAAATGATGGATAGTGCAAAGCAATTGCGAGAACAAATCCTGGAACTGGTTGCAGAATACCAGAGGGCTGCTTTCCCATCTGATAATTTTGTCCCCGGTAAAACGCCGGTCCCAGTATCTGGTAAAGTGTTTGACGCTGCAGAACTGCAGTATTTGGTAGACAGCTCACTTGATTTCTGGCTAACAACTGGACGATTTGCCAAAAAGTTCGAGACCGAATTTGCTCGCTTCTTCGGTCTGCGTCATGCTATTTTGGTGAACTCTGGTTCATCCGCGAATCTGTTAGCATTAGCGTGCCTGACCTCACCTAAACTCGGTGGTCGCCGCCTGCGGCCAGGTGATGAGGTTATCACCGTGGCAGCGGCATTTCCTACGACGGTGAACCCCATCGTGCAGAACCGGCTCGTTCCAGTATTCGTGGATGTCGCGATTCCAACTTACAGCGTAGAAGTAAGCCAGCTTGAGTCGGCGATAAGTCCCCGCACGCGCGCAGTGATATTTGCGCACACCTTGGGCAATCCTTTTGATTTGTCAGCAGTGACGAGTTTTGTAAAAAAATATGATCTATGGTTCGTCGAGGATTGTTGTGACGCTGTAGGCGGCACATACAAAGGTCGTCACGTAGGTACGTTTGGCGACTTAGCTACGGTAAGCTTTTATCCAGCACATCATATCACGATGGGAGAAGGCGGGTGTGTTCTAACAGACAGTCCGCAATTTCGGAATTTAGTGCAATCATTCAGGGATTGGGGACGTGACTGCTGGTGTGAAACGGGCAAGCAAAACACCTGCGGTAAGCGCTTCCAATGGCAGCTTGGTGAGCTGCCTGACGGCTATGACCACAAGTATATCTACTCACACATCGGCTACAATCTAAAACTAACCGATATGCAGGCGGCAGTGGGTGTAGCACAGTTACAAAAGTTGCCTGGCTTTATCCAGAGGCGGCGTCGCAACTTTGCTGCTCTCTATGAGGGACTTAAGCCCTATGAAGATTTCTTTATCCTGCCCCAGGCTACAGCGGGCGCAGAACCAAGCTGGTTCGGCTTCCCAATTACCGTGCGCGAGGATGCGCCCTTCAAACGCAACGACATAGTGCAGTTTCTGGAGTCGCGAAAGATTGGCACACGTTTGCTCTTTGGGGGCAACTTATTGTGCCAGCCAGCCTATCAGGATGTCCCGCATCGTATTGTAGGCAGTTTGGAGAATACCAGCTGTGTAATGAAGAACACGCTTTGGATCGGTGTGTTCCCAGGAATCACTGAGCGGATGATTGACTATATGCTGGAGACATTTGCTACTTTTGTAGCTAAACCCCGCCCAGTGCTGGGCGGGGCAAGGAGACGTGCATGATGGAAAATATCCCAGTTGTGATCTTGTGCGGTGGTAGGGGTACTCGCCTGGCAGAAGAAACAGATATTTGTCCTAAACCTTTAGTCGAGATTGGCGGCCGTCCCATCCTTTGGCATATCATGAAGCACTACTCACGTTACGGCTTCAAAGAGTTTGTGCTGGCTCTGGGATTTAAGGGCGAGCAAATCAAGCGTTACTTTCTTGATTTTTACACTTTAGGTCAAGACTTCACTGTGTCGTTGGAAAACGGACAAGTTCACACACTCAGCCGTAACGACATGGAGCAATGGCAAGTGCATCTAATCGATACAGGCAAGCCAACTTTGACAGGGGGACGACTGAAGCTCATGGAGCATCTTATAGGTGGTGGCACCTTCATGATGACCTACGGGGATGGTGTGGGCAACGTAGATTTAGATAAGCTTCTGGCCTTTCACCGCGCGCACGGTGGCCTTGTTACGCTAACCGCTATTAGGCCCCCAGCCCGTTTCGGTGCGCTGGTGTTTAATGGCAAAAAGATTCACCGATTCAAAGAGAAATCCACGTTGCGCGAAGGTTGGATCAACGGTGGTTTCTTTGTGATCGAGCCTAAAGCACTTAAGTATATTGAGAAAGATGTTATGTGGGAGCACGACCCAATGGAACGTTTGGCTGCTGAAGGACAGTTGTACGCCTATCAGCATGAGGGTTTCTGGCAATGCATGGATACTCTCCGTGATCTAAGGTATTTGCAATCACTGTGGGAAAGCGGAAACGCTCCATGGAAGACATGGTAAATCTCCTAAGTCTTTCCAGAGCAAACCTGGCTAAGTGAAAAGTGCTTAAAGTGACATAGAGTGTCATTGCGAGGAGCGCAGCGACGTGGCAATCTGCTTGCTCAGGGTTGAGATTGCTTCGCTTCGCTCGCAATGACGCTGCGCGTCACTTTAGGCACTGATTTTGAATTGAAAGACATATCAGTCTCGGCAAGGCACGTATTGAATGTGATAAAGCTCACGAACGAGCCGAGCCTTGACGGAAACTCTTATCGAGGTATCGCCAAATGAAGTACCTAAAATCAGTTGAACCCTTGTTCATATTTGAGATGGCGAATAACCACATGGGCGACGTTGAGCACGGGCTGGGAATCATAAGACAGATGTATGAAGTCTGTAAGGGTTTCAGCTTCAATTTCGGATTCAAGCTGCAGTATCGTCATCTTGATACTTTCATACATGAAGATTTCAAGGCTCGAACAGACTTCAAATATGTCGAGCGTTTTTCGAAGACTCGGCTTGAACCAGACCAACTGAAAGCACTCAAGAACGAGATGACTGAGCTCGGATTTGTAACTATTTGCACACCCTTTGACGAGCGGTCTGTCGACCTGATCGAAGAGCATGATTTTGATGTCATCAAAGTTGGCAGTTGCTCTTTCACCGACTGGCCGCTCTTAGAGCGCATTGTAAGAACCAACAAGCCGATCATAGCATCCACAGCTGGTGCCGCTTTGGGCGATGTTGATAAGGTAGTCAGCTTTTTTGAACATAGAGGAAAGGATTCCGCTCTGATGCATTGCGTTGGGGAATATCCTTCGGCTGATGCTCACCTGCAGTTGAGGCAGATAAGCTTTTTCAAACAGAGGTATCCTCAAGTTAGCGTCGGGTATTCCACACATGAGAGTCCAGATAATGTAGATGCTGTTAAGATGGCTATCGCAGCCGGTGCTACAATATTTGAAAAGCATGTCGGCGTGCCGATCGGACAAATTCATCTAAATGCATACTCGGCTACTCCAGTACAAATCCAGCGATGGTTGGAGGCAGCCAGCCGAGCTTTCCAAATGTGCGGTGTTTCGGACAAACGCCCAGAATTCAGCCAAGCAGAATTGGCATCTTTGCGATCCCTACGCAGAGGAGTATTCGCCAAGCGACCAATCAAAATGGGTGAAAGAATAGAGCCAGCGGATGTTTTCTTTGCTATCCCTGCCCAGGAAGGTCAGATAACTGCCAATGACATGTCAAAATATACGGAATTTTATGCCGAGACCGACATCGAAGTTAATGCGGCTGTGCTGGCGTCGAACACCACAAGGAGGGAGATTCGAGAAAAGGTATATGACATTGTGCAGCGAGTGAAGGAATTTGTGCGTAAGAGCGGGGTGATCATACCCCCAAAGGTCGATCTGGAAATATCCCACCACTATGGTATTGACCTTTTCGACAAGTTCGGACTTACGATGCTTACAGTTGTCAACCGCGAATATTGTAAGAAATTGGTCATCCTGCTGCCGCAACAGAAGCATCCTGAACAGTATCACAAGCAGAAAGAAGAAACCTTCAATATCCTGTACGGTGATGCATGGCTCAATGTGAATGGCAGTACGAGGCAGTGTAAAGCCGGAGAAGTAGTCACGATAGAAGCAGGCGTGAAACATAGTTTCGGCACCGACACAGGAGTGGTCATTGAGGAGATATCGTCAACGCACCATGTGGATGACTCGTATTACACTGACCCGGTGATCATGCAGAATGGACACCGTAAGACCCTGTTAACATATTGGCTGGATTAGCCCGCTTTTGAGGTAGCGGTACGCTGAAAACGATTATCTGGGATGTGGACGATGTGCTTCTCCGCCAAAGACAGAAGTCAGAATCCAGGTCGAAAATTCAAATAATAATTAAGCGCTGATGAAGTTATCAGATTATGTGATTCGACGTGTTGCACAAGAGGTGAGGCATATATTTCTTTTGGCCGGCGGCGGCTGCATGCATCTTGTAGACTCTGTCGGTAGATGCCGGGACATCGAGTATGTCTGTAATCTCCACGAGCAAGCCTGCGCTATTGCGGCTGATGCCTACGGTCAGTATACAAACAATCTTGGGGTAGCATTGGTGACGACGGGGCCAGGAGGCACCAACACCCTAACAGGGGTGGCTGCAGCCTGGCTGGATTCCACCCCCTGCTTGTTTATTTCGGGCCAGGTCAAACGGGCAGACCTGACTGGCGACCGTGGTGTTCGGCAGATGGGATTTCAGGAACTCAATCTTGTACGGATCGTGGAGCCTATTACCAAGTATGCGGTGACAATTACTGATCCAGCTTCTATTAAGTACCACCTGGATAAAGCACTCTACCTTGCTAAAACTGGCCGACCCGGCCCCGTCTGGATTGATATTCCGCTGGATGTACAATCTGCCGAGATTAATGAGAGTAGACTGGGAGGTTTTGACGCTAATGAAATCGCCGGTGTCTTTGATCCAGATCTACTCATGCGGCAGGTAAGTGAAGCAATACAGCTCTTCAATCAGGCCAACAGACCGGTCGTGCTGGTCGGAAATGGGGTAAGGCTGGCAAAGGCTAAAGAAGCTTTCTTGCAGTTAGTTGAAATTCTAAAAGTGCCGGTTCTGACCACATGGAAGGCGATTGATTTCTTAGCTGAATCTCATCCCCTTTTTGTAGGCCGACCGGGTTCGGTGGGACAGCGCGGAGCAAATTTTGCTCAGCAGAATTCAGACTGGATAATGACAATTGGAGCGCGGCTTGATTTTGGACAGACGGGGTATAACCATAGCAACTTTGCTCGCGCAGCCAAAAAGATTATGGTGGACATTGATCCGGCTGAAATCCGTAAGATTATGACGCCCATCGATGTGGCTGTGTGTGCTGATGCAAAAGCCTTTATTCGGCAGTTCATTCTGCAAAGCGGCAAGATTATACCTCAAGACCGTGCTGGCTGGTTGCTGCGGTGCAAAGATTGGCAACGTAGGTACCCCGTCGTGTTGCCTGAATACTGGAATGTACAAGGGTACGTGAATGACTATGTGCTAATAGAAGTTCTGTCCGATGAGATGGCAAGTTCGGACCTATTAGTGCCAGGCAGCTCAGGGGCTTGTAGCGAACGTACTATGCAGACCTTCAAGGTAAAAGAGGGCATGCGCATCTTCAATAGTGAGGGACTAGGACCTATGGGATTTGGACTGCCCGCCAGCATAGGTGGATGTTTAGCCAGCGGCAGGAGACGGACGGTGTGTATCGATGGGGATGGAGGTTTTCAACTGAATATTCAAGAATTAGAGACTGTTAAGCGCCTGAATCTACCTATCAAGTTTTTCGTGCTGAGTAATCAAGGCTATGCCTCCATCCGGGCAACGCAGAGCACCTATTTTCGGGGACACCTCGTTGGTAGTAGCCCATCAAGCGGGCTGTCCCTGCCAGATATCCTCAAGGTTGCTGCTGCCTACGGTCTTTCCATTGCTCGAATCCAGGAGCATACGAACATCAGGCAGCAAGTCCGGCAGGTGCTGCAATCGGATGGACCGGTCGTATGCGAGGTTATGGTGTTACCTGATCAGAGCACGATGCCGCGGCTTTCTACCACGCAGCAATCGGATGGCTCAATGGTTTCTAAACCGTTAGAAGATTTGTGGCCATTTCTTGATCGTAAGGAACTGCTTTCAAATATGATGATTCCAGCGGTTGAAAAATGAGAGAGATAATAAAAGAATGAAGATATTGATCACCGGAGGAAACGGGTTTATTGCCAGGAATTTATTTGAGCAATTGTCTCCTGAATATACTGTGGTATCGTGCAACAGCACAGAACTTGACCTGTTAGATTCTTCAAAAGTATTCAATTTAATAAAGAGCAATCAGTTTGATATTGTTATTCATACGGCTACATACGACGCTGCGCCAAAACATTCCACAAAAGACCCATCAAGAGTTCTGGAACTTAATTTAAGGATGTTCTTTAACCTTGCCAGGTGTAAAGACAATTTTGGCAAGATGATTTATTTTGGCTCAGGTGCTGAATTTGGCCGTGATAATTGGATACCTAAAATGAAAGAAGATTATTTTGATCAGCATGTCCCAGCAGATCAGTATGGCTTTTCAAAGTACATAATGACAAAGCACACTCAGTTGAGCAGCAATATATATAATCTTAGGCTTTTTGGGATATTTGGCAAATATGATGATTGGCGAACACGTTTTATTCCCAATGCCTGCTGTCACGCAGTCTTAAACCTGCCTATCGGAATCAATCAAAATGTTTTTTTTGATCATCTGTATATTGATGACCTTATAAGAATTGTCAAATGGTTCATTAACAACAAACCACGAAACCATGTATATAACGTCTGTACGGGTGATGTTTATGATTTTAAGACTATAGCTGAAAAGATTATTAAAGTATCAGGTAAAAATGTAGATATTGAAATCAAAACGGATGGCCTTAGCAGAGAATATAGTGGAGACAATTCATTGCTTTTAAACGAGTTAAATGGTTTTAAGTTCAGCTCAATTGATGAGTCAATTAAAGCTCTATATGATTGGCATGATTCAAATAAACACATAATTCATCTGAATCTCTAAATTCTGGATACTGGATTCTGGTCAACAGGTTTACCCGAGGAGCTATTTCTCTTTGTCAGCCGAGTTACTCCAATAAAGATTATTTTATGCCGGTAAATACGTGTAGAGTATGCGGCCATAATTTTTGTGAAGAGCCCTTGCTTCGATACAAGAATATGCCGAGGGCTGCGCAATATTTACCTGATGCAGAATCGCTTGCAAGCGATAAAGGCCTTGATCTGGATGTGTGCCAGTGTTCAGGTTGTGGATTGGTGCAGCTAAGCAATGATCCCGTGCCCTATTATAAGGAGGTCATCCGCGCTGCTGCTTTTTCGGAGGAAATGAAAGGCTTCCGAATGAAGCAATTCGGTGACTTCATACAAAAATATTCCCTCAAAGGCAAGAAGATTATTGAGATCGGCTGTGGCTGTGGAGAATACCTGTCCATACTGCAGCGGTTAGGTGCAAATGCTTATGGATTGGAGCAATCAGAAGAATCGGTGATGCAGTGTGTCAAAAATGGTCTAAAGGTTTCAAAAGGATTTATCCAAAGCAGTACTTATAGGTTTAACGGTGCTCCATTTGATGCCTTTTTTATACTGAATTTTCTTGAACACCTGCCTGAGCCAAATTCAACTCTCAGAGCAATATTTAATAATTTGACAGATGACGCCGTGGGGCTTGTCGAGGTGCCGAATTTTGATATGATTTTGCGAAACAACCTTTTCTCTGAATTTATACCTGATCACCTATCTTATTTTACCGAGGAAACTTTAAATACAACATTAAGACTAAATGGCTTTGAAATTACTGACTGTCGTGAGGTGTGGTACGATTACATAATATCTGCTGTTGTTAAGATAAGGAAAAGGCTGGATATATCGCATTTTTATAAATATCAGGCGCAACTGAAAAATGAAATAAAAGAATATATTTGTCATTTTAAGGATAAAAAGGTAGCAATATGGGGTGCTGGACATCAGGCGCTTGCAGTTATTTCTTTGATAAATTTAGCAGACAAAATCAAGTATGTCGTTGACTCTGCCATCTTTAAACAAGGCAAATATACACCAGCTACGCATGTCCCAATAGTTTCTCCTGACGCACTTAACTTTGACCCGGTAGATGCTGTTATTGTTATGGCGGCTAGCTACTCCGATGAGGTAGCAAGGATTATACGACAAAAGTTCGATAAAAAAATAAATGTTTCTATATTGAGAGATTTTGGTTTGGAAGTAGTTTAATGGGGGACGATGAAAGAACTTACAAATACTCAAGAACTTGTTACAGATTTAGTAAGCGTTATTGTGCCTATCTACAATAGCGAGAAATATCTTCGCAGGTGCATCGAGAGTATCATTAATCAAAGTTATAAAAATATCGAAATAATACTTATAAATGATGGTTCAACTGATAATAGCGGTGAAATATGTGATGCTTATGCACTTGATGATAAGAGAATTAGGGTAATATACACCAAAAATAACGGGCCAGCGGCAGCAAGAAATATAGGCATAGAGAATTCAAAAGGGAGTTTCATATTTTTTATTGATGCCGATGATTTCATCGAGAATAACGCATTAAATTTGTTAGTTGAAAGTTATAACCAACACAAAGCAGACATAGTAGTAGGTAGTTTTAACAAGATTAGAAATAGTAATTCTGTCTACGGACATAATGGTGTTTTTTCAAGCAGTAAACTATTAACAAAACAAGATATTATAGATTATGCCAGATGCTATTTAAAAAAGCCCAATAGGTTCACACTATTTGCATACTCTTGGGGAAGATTATTTAAGTCATCAATTATTAAAAACAATAATCTCCTTTTTAACTCTGATTTGCATACATTTGAAGATGTGGCTTTTAATTTTGAGTATTTAAATTGTACTAATGAAGTGTTTTTTTTAAAGGAAGCAATATATAACCACCTAATTCACGATAATTATATGTCAGCAACACTGATGATATCCGACAACCCTAAAAGAATGTTCGGATATAATCAGGCCCTCACCAATATAGGCGTTTTTCTTAAAGGCTGTGATTCAGATGTCAATATAAAAAAGGAAGTTGGACATGCAAATATTTGTTTAACGATAATCCAGTTTGTTCGCATTTGCGGACAGATCAATAATAGTAATAAAAAAAAGGTCTATGAGCTTGTACGCGGGACGGTAAAAGATCAAAATATTAGGGATAATATAAAATATTACTCTCCTACAAAAAGTGACAGTAGAATTCTCCCAATCCTGATGAAACTAAAGCTTGTCTGGCTGATTATATGGGTTTGCAAATATAAAGCTCATAAAAGATATGGAAAAGGGGCTGCCGCTAAATGACCTCTGTTGAGAATTCATTAAAACAAGAGACTATTGAGAAAATTAAGAGAGCAGGGCTTCCAGTAATAATATTTGGCGCTGGGATTGTCGGTGAAGCGTTATTTCAAGCTTGCTGCGATGTAGGAATTAATATTGAATGTTTTTGCGACAATAATATCAATAAAACACGATCTTCTATATGTAATGTGAACATAATCCATGTCCAAGACTTGAAAACTAAGTATCAGGACGCCCATTTTATAATATCTGCCGCCGACATAAAAGACGTTGTTGAACAACTACATGGTTTGGGATACTCCAAATGGTATCCGAGCACTTTATTGTTAAGAGATTTTGATGTGTTTCAATACCAATTCAGCGCCCCAGCGGACTTTGTGGAATTTGCAGTCAGCACATGCCTTTTATGTCACGATAGCTATTTAACTCCCGATAAGCTTTTTTTGAGGAGTGTGGATATTATTATTACTGAACGATGCTCTTTAAAATGCAGGGATTGCTCCAACCTTATGCAGTATTACAAAAATCCCGAAGATTGCGATATTGATGAAATAATGCAATCTATAGATACATTTTGTGCTTTAGTAGATGAAGTTAATGAATTTCGGGTAATTGGCGGAGAGCCATTTATGAATAAAGAAATTCATTTAGTGATAAACAAGTTAATCGATGAGCCTAAAGTACGAAAAATCGTAATCTACACAAATGGAACGATCATTCCTAAAGAAAACCAAATCGAATACTTAAAGAACAACAAGGTGCTGCTCATTATTACAGATTATGGTGTGCTTTCAAGAAAACTAAACGTTTTAAATCAAATATTGCAAAAAAATAATATAGCTTATTACATACTGAAACCTCGATGGTCTGATTGCGCCAAAATAATAAGGCATCATCGTAGCGTTGGGCAGCAAAGAGAAATATTCAGAAGTTGTTGCGCCAAAAATCTCGTTACTTTGTCAAATGGCAGACTGTATAAATGCCCTTTTGCCGCAAATGCTGATAGACTGCAAGCAGTTCCGGACTATGAGAATGATTATGTAAATCTCTTTCAAGAACCACAAAAATCCACAGATATTCATAAAATGAAAAAGAAAATCAGAACATTCCTTTTAGAAAAAGATTTCCTTGAAGTATGTGATTACTGCAACGGAAGGCCTTTTGAAGCTCCCCAGATACCGCCTGCTATTCAAACGCAAAAACCATTAGAATATCAGCAGTACTATTCAAAGTAGCCGGGACCCGGGATGCCTCAGTTTTCAGAACCAATTAAGCAATAAATGGAATTTAATAAGCCAATTGATTTATTAGAATCTTTAATTAAAAATCCATCAGAAGGGCTGCCGGAGGATATATTCCTTTTTGTCAGCAGAATTACTCCGATGGTAAATGTGGATTTGTTGATAAAAAATGAACAAAATCATACGCTTCTAACGTGGAGGGACGGCGGTTATTGGTCGCCAGGCTGGCATATTCCGGGCGGTATCATAAGATATAAGGAAACCATATCTGATAGAATTAACGCTGTTGCTGCAAGTGAGCTTGGGGCTGACATAAAGTTTAAGAAAGATCCATTGGCAATTAATGAAGTCATACTTCCGTCACTAAAGAATCGTGGCCACTTCATCTCCTTATTATACGAATGTACGTTAATTAGTTCGCTCGATGGAAATCTCAGGTATGAAAAAGGGACCCCAAAACCGGGACAGTGGGCGTGGCACAACAAATGCCCCAAAGACATAATCCCAGTGCACGAGATGTATCGAAACTTTTTTTAAAGAGACAAATATTATGTCAACTCAGCAAAGGCAATTAAAATCAGATGAAATTCAAAAAAGAAATTTGCTAAAAAAAGAAAAGCCCTATGTCTATGAAAAAATCATGAAGTTTGATGAAAAAGTCAAGAAGGGAGAGAGCATAGCCATACTGCAGTTTCAATACGATTATACGTGCAATTTTCGTTGCCGGCATTGTGATGTGACAAGATTGCGGGATAAAAATAAAGATAGGTTTTTTACAATCAGTGATGTTAAAGAACTTTCACGGCAGGCAGATGAAATGGGGCTTGCGCATATTGTAATTACAGGAGGAGAGCCATTAGTATTTCCGGATTTTGATGATATAGTTAAAGCGATCGATCCTCAGAAGTTTTACATAACTTGCGATACAAACGGATGGTTTTTGGATGAAAAGAGGGCCAAACATATAAAGAGCATAGGCGTTGATAAGATTCAGTTGAGCCTTGACAGCCTTTCGGCAACTGAACATGATGAATTTAGACGCAAAGCCGGTTCGCATGAAAGAGCCTTAAGAGCTATTGATGCAGCTTTGAGCGCAGGATTAAATATTATTATACAAACTGTCGTTTCAAAGCAACGAGTGCGATCCAAGGAGTTCATCGATTTTGTGGAATTTTTAAATGGGAAAGGTGTGGGCGTTTTTGTGACCTATGCTAAGCCCGTGGGGTCCTGGGAAGGCAATTTTGATGTGCTGGTCGATCGAGATGATATGGATTATATGAGGGAGCTTGAGAAAAAATATAATGTGTTCACACATTTAACCCCAGGTTATGGTCTTGATTTAGGATGTATCGCTGTTAAACGAATGGTCTCCATCACCAAGTATGGAGATGTAATGCCGTGTCCCTATATTCATACGTCCATTGGAAACTTTTTTAAGGAGCCTCTAAAAGATATTATTGAAAGAGGTATGAAGATTAAATATTTTGGGGAATATGTAGATACTTGTCTTATTGCTGAAGACAGAAATTTTATTAGTAAATATGTAGTAAAAAAAATATATCGTAATCCACTCCCAGTTCCTTATTCTGAAGTATTTACAAGTGAGGATTTTATCGATCAGGAAAAACCTGTAAAAAATGTGACTGTCGTCGCAAGCACAGCAAATCAATCTTCGAAATAACAGCCTCTTGGGGGATTTAGATCACATTCTAACCTACACTGAAGGCCTTTGATAAGACCTACGAGTGAAACGTCTATTTATTACCGGTGGCACTGTCTTTTTGGGCTAATGGCTTCTGGAAAGCTTCATCTTAATGTATCCGGTGATGGAGCACCATACTGACTAATCGGCACATTATGAAAAGATTGGTTATTATCGGCGCGGGTATATCCGGTGTCTCTTCAGCTAAAATGTTGAAAGATCATCTTGATGTTGTAATATTGGAAAAAACTGCAAAACCTGGCGGCCTTATTAAATGCGATGCTGTCGATGGGATTTTATTCCACAAAGTAGGCGGCCATATATTCAACTCAAAAAACAAGAAAGTGTTGAAATGGTTTTGGAAGCATTTTGACCAAAAACTTGAATTTATCCATGCGCGCCGAAATGCCAAGATTCTCTTGGACGGAAAATTCATCGGCTATCCACTTGAAAATCATCTCTATCAATTGGATCTAAAAACCCTGTCAGATACATTTGAAGATTTACTCGTCATAAATGCAAGTGGTAAGAAAAAATTGGCCAACTTCGATGACTTTTTGAAGGCCAATTTGGGTATGACTTTGTACAACCTCTATTTTAATCCCTATAACTCAAAATTATGGAATACCGATCTGTCGAAGATTCCTTTGGACTGGCTTGATGGCAAGTTACCCATGCCGAACCTCCATCAGATAATTATGAGCAATGTTAAACATCAAGAAGAAGCGGAGATGGTGCACTCTACATTCTTTTACCCTAAGAATAATGGTTCTCAATACATTGTTAACAAACTCGCTGAAGGATTGAATATCCAATTTAATACCGAAGTCAGATCGATTGAGCTGAAGCGTAACAGGTTGTTAATTAACGGAGAGATTTATGCAGATTATATCATCTATACAGGCGATGTCCGACAATTGAGTAAAATATACAGGATTGCCGACCCGATTGCAGGATCTAAAATCGATAAAATTGTAAATCTAAAATCAAATGGCACATCCAATGTGCTTTGCAAAACGGATAAAACAGATTTATCATGGTTATATGTCCCTTCGGCTGCAGTCAAAGCCAATAGAATAATTTATACTGGCAATTTCAGTCCGTCCAACAATGGTAATCATCAGTCATTAACGTGTGTTGTAGAATTTTCCGGCAGGTATGAAAAGGATTTTATTACTGAAGAAATAAAAAAACTGCCTGGCAATTTACAACCGATAGCTTTTAACTACGAACAAAACTCTTATGTTATCCAAGATAGTACAACAAGACATTACATAAGGCAATTACGGGAGGCGCTATCAAAGCATAATATTTTTTTACTCGGACGTTTTGCTGAATGGGAATACTACAATATGGATAAATGTTTAGAATCGGCTATGAATGTAAAAGAGAAGGTGTTGAACGCTATAAGAGAGGAACATTCACAGAAGGGCGGTAATCTCTTGGCTACCATAATTCAAGAAAAAGTGCTTAGATCGAAGAAAAGCAAAACATCATCAATATACACTTCTGCTTAATCCTCTGTGATAAAGAGGTTTAATGAAAAAGGTTGGCATATCTATACCCGTTGCAAACGAGGAGAGCACGATAGAAGATTTTTTAACGAATCTTTTAAAGGAAATAGATACTGTCCATTATGATTTTTCCATATATATCGTTATGGATAATTTCACCAAGGATGGGACATTTGATATTGTTAACAAGATGTCTGAAAAATATGACATAATCAAGACAGTATTTTATGAAGGCTCAACCGGTGTAGTGAGCTGCTATCTGAAAGGCTTTAAGTGTGCGCTGGAAGAAGGATGTGATTTTGTAATTGAGATGGATAGCGGGGGCAGTCATCCACCATCGAAAATCAAGGAAATTTTATACGCACTTGATAACGAAAACTATGATGTTGTTTTCATGAGCCGATTTATGAAAGGCGGTAATATCGACAATGTCCCTTGGTATAGAATAATGGTAAGCAAGGGAGGGACTGTTTTATCGAATCTGTGGCTAAGGATGAATCTTACTGATGGCACGAGTGGTTTTGAAGGTTTTCGTGCAGAAGTGCTAAAGTTGTTTAATTTAGATGCTTTTATATCAAAAGGTGGAATTTATCAAACTGAAATGAAGTATTATTGCAGTGATTATAAGACTAAAGAGGTCCCTTTTGCCTACATAGGGTCCACATCTTCATTTAAATTTAAGTGGTTATTAACTGCTCTAAAAACATTGTTTAAAATTAAATATAATAAGAGAAATGTAATTAAAAATTCAGTCAATGCGATGTGAAAACACTCAGTTCCCACTACACGTGAGAGACTCTTTACTTCATACGGATATTCTTAGGCTAAAGCCTGAACTACTATTAGATAATCAATATAAAGGCAGTACTTCCAGTGTTTTAATGTTTTGGTTGCCTGCGTTTATAATATTTTTTATTGGTAATACGTCTATTGACTGGTATACAAACGTTATCAATGTAATCCTGACCGATTATAGTCAGTATTTTCCGGCTGGAATTTCAAGGGCCATTACTGAAAAAGGGAACGAGTTTATTGTAAATGAAACAATGAGTAGAATCGTTATCCCTTCGCGAGAATCATTTTACTTTTTTTCATTAATTGCTTTAGTATTGCCCATTGTTGCGAATATCAGGGAAAGCTGCATTGACCTGATAAATAAAAAAGTTTTGTACCGCGCACTCAGAATCTATTTAATTTTGGCATTATTAGTATTTCATATCCCCATTTCAGCAGCAGCTAAAGCATCGTTGAATCCTTTCGGGCAAAGCACTGGATGGTTCTATCGGAGAATATTTTCAGTTGCTGTAGCTTATTTCACTCATCTGAATGGCTATGTCTTATTCACTGTATTATCGTGCTTAATTATGTATATACTAATCTGTGCGATAATAATTTTTATTGAAAAAAGAAATGTTCACTTGTCGGACTTTCAGTATGTCTCAATATTTAGCAGTGGTTTGATTATACATTATTTTCACTGGCCTGGCGGCAGACCAGAGCATTTTGTTTTTCTTTTTGCAATTTTAAGTCTTATGCTACCACTATCGAAATATGGTCGTGCCACTCTAATAGTCTTAATGTTTTCAACTCATGAAGCAGCAGCATTGTGCATCGCAATGCCTCTCATTCTTTTCGTTTTTCCTAACAATGAAAGAAATATGAATCTTATCATCATTGCAGGTTATTTCATTTTATGGCTTCTAAATTTTCAGTTTGATGTCAGAAAAGCTATAGAAGCGCAGGTAATGATCGGGAATAAATTTGCGTATGAAGGGACAATCGAAACGCCATTAAACATTGCTGGGGGCGTCTTTTTCTCTTATAAGATACTGTGGTGTTTTGTGCCGATATCGTTCTATTGGTTTGTGAAAAACAGAGAGATAAGTTCTATATACAAAGTGTCATTTGCGATTTTATTTCCAATTTTTCAGATTCTCCTTGCTTTGGATACTTCGAGGTTGATTTCATTTGGATATCTGGGCATCATTTGTGCAGTGATATATAGTTATCATTATATGCCGAAGAAATATTTTAACCTGGTTTTATTGATAAATTTATTGATACCAAGTTATGATGTTGGCGTTTGGGGATTTAATGCGCCAAAATATGGACTATACAAGATGTTTCATCTGTTATTGATGTAGCTCAAGAGGAATGTTATGAGTGAAAAGTTCGTGGTCAAGGCGCAGGTGAAAAAGGCTTGAGCGTTGTTGCCATTTTGCCATTTGTTTTTTGTCTTTTTGTTGGCAATCTGTTCGAGGAACTTTTGAAGAATATCGTTGCACGCGTCATGAGCATCAAACACTTTGGTCAAAAGGTCAACACCTACTTCATCGCCGAAGACCGAGACCTCATCAACATATAAGTCGTGGAACGGATCTACAACAAATCCCTGCCCGTACCTCACGCGGAGGTGTTTACTGAAGAGAACTACATTAAGTAAATCCGGCAATGCCTCGGCTTGAGAGAAAGATTTTGCTGAAAACTAACCTTTGTCCAAAGGAAGGATCCCACGCATGAAGTTACTTCTGGCGATGCCCTACACGACAATCTACCCGGTGGGAATAGCCTATATCAGTGCCGCGCTTAAGCGTGCAGGGCACGCGGTTGACTGCACGGTGTTTAACAATCATGAAGCCTTTGCCAAGCAGGTGGAAAACGGGTACGACTTTGTCGCTACCGGGGGGTTGACCAGCGAATATGGCAAGCTGAAACATATCACGGATATTGCCAGAAAAGCACGTACTCGAACCATTGTTGGGGGGGGCATCATTACCTCGGAGCCGGAATTAATGAGTCAGGCTCTACAGGTTGATTATGGTGTCATCGGTGAGGGGGAAGAGACGATTGTTGAATTGTTGTCCTGTTTGGAGAACAATGGAGCGATCTCATCAGTGCAGGGTCTGTGTTATCCGGAGCAGGGGGAGTACCGACGTACGGCAAGCAGGAAACAGATAGACAATCTGGATGCCATGCCTTGGCCAGATTATGAGAGTTTTGGCTTTGATGGTCGTCTGGATACACTAAAACCTACGGATCAGTACTCTTATGATGTATTTGACAATCCCCGCGAATATCCGCTAGTAGCCTCGCGGTCCTGTCCATTCTTGTGTACCTTCTGTTACCATCCCTGCGGCAATAAATACCGACAACGGTCACTTGATTCCATCATGGAAGAGCTCAAGGAACGTGTGCCGAAACATAGAATTAATATTGTTGGCATTTATGATGAGCTGTTCTCAAACAATAAAGAAAGGCTCTATGAGTTTTGTCGGCGGTTCAAGGAGTTTACGGACACCCTGTCCTGGCCCGTGAAGTGGGGCTGTCAGATCCGAGTGGGTGACCTGGACGATTCGCAACTTGAAATGATGAAGGACTCCGGATGTTATATTGTGAGCTATGGTTTTGAAAGCTACAGTCCCGATGTCCTAAAAAGCATGAAGAAGTACATCAAACCGGAGCAGATTCACACAGCTATCCATAAAACCATGGATCACAATATATCGATCCAGGGAAATTTCATCTTCGGGGATGTAGCGGAAACCATGGATACGGTGATGGAAACGCTTTCCTTTTGGAAAGCGCATCTGGAAGCCGGTATCCGGCTGGTCTTGATTCGCGCCTATCCTGACAGTGAATTGTACCAATACTGTCTGCGGAAAGGTCTCATCAAGGATCGCTTGCGTTATATTAAGAACGGCATGGTGGATTGTTTAAACATGACGCAGATGACGAAGCGGGAATTCAATCAGATGAAAACCCTGCTGCATCTGTACACTGTCAAGTATAGTTTTTATACGACACCGCTTGCCATTGGTCCGAATAGTGTTACCGTGCAGTGTCCTCACTGCCAGGAAACCGTCACCTACAATAACTACTGGGGTAGGGGGGTTTTTTATAACCATATAATGTACTGTCGGCATTGCCGCAAGCGATTTTCCAGTGTCAATCGCTGGCACAAGTATTATGCCAAATGTACGCCGTTGATCGTTGTGAAGTACAAGATTGATGACGCACTGGGGAAAATGAAAGCCAAACTCATTACCAAGCTCAAATCCTATCCTCTGGTATGGCATCTGTATCACAAATTCAAACGTGGTGCTTGAACGGAAACAGTCCATGAGTACACGTACTTCCCGCGCTATTAGTGGAACGCTGACCAGCTTTCTTGATATTGGCCTTCGCCTTGGACTGCAGGCTGTACTAGCACCTCTTGTCTTGTATGTGGCTGGACAGGAAACTTTGGGAGCCTATGGCGCCTTAGTGCAGGTAATTGCATATTTAGCGCTGGTTGATCTTGGTTTTGGAGTAGCGCTTAGCCGCTATCTGGCTCAGGCTTTTGGGTACGATGATCAGAAAAAAAGATTTGGAGAAATAATTACTACCGGACGAACCTTTTATCTGGCAACTAACATCGTAGGTGCATTTCTTGCTATCATTTTAAGTATTTATGTGGGAAGATTGCTTTCACTCAGTAGTCCCGTTGAAGCGCAAGCCAGAATTGGCTTGTGGGTTCTGGCCGTATGGAGCGTTCTTCGGACCCCCGTAGCTGTATACAGCAGTGCTATGATAGCAACTCAGAATCTTGCCGCCGCCAACATAATCAACATGGTTGGAAATGCGCTGCGCTTAATACTTTCACTTGCCATGGTTTTATTGGGTTTTGATTTGATTGGCTTAATTTTGGCAGGTGTTTTTGCAGAAGCTATTACTTTCTCGCTTCAGCGGTGGCAATATAGAAAAACATATCCAGGCGAGAAGTTTGGGTGGGGTGTACCAAATTGGCAGCTTTTTCGTGAAATGTTTTGCTTTGGGATTGGATACCAGTTGGTTAATATCGGCGTTCGATTGACCTTCAACACGGATAACCTTGTGGTTGGCTATTTGTATGGTGGAGTTACCACCTCGATTTATTATACTACCCAGATGCCTACGTTTTTGTTAATTGCATTGATATGGAAAATTACAGACAATGCAGCGCCGGCTTTCAATGAGCTTTATGCCAGAAAGGACATGGAAAGGCTCCAGAATGCCTATTATAAGCTGATAAAATATGGACTTGTCCTTTCACTTGGGTTGGGGTTAGGCCTCTTAGTTTTCAATAAAACTCTAATCACCTTGTGGGTTGGGGAAGGGCAGTATGCCGGAAATGTGATGACCATATCGCTTGCCTTATTTGCAATTGGCGCAGTTATTAATCATGTGAATGGCACGGTATTGCTTACCTGCGGTGCGGTGCGATTGCTGTCCCTTATAAGTATTGTATGTGGTGTATGCAATTTGGGCCTGTCTCTGATCCTGGGAAAAATTTTAGGATTGCAGGGTGTCATGGTAGCAAGTGCTGTAGTGGCAACTGTTAGTGTAGGAGTTCTATGTCTTTACGGTTTGTCGTTTATGAAGATAAATATCTTTAGCCTGTGGAGCAAAGCAGTTATGCCTGCGTTAGTAGCTAATCTCTTTGTAATACCAGTGGTCACTTTTATTTACTTATATCATCCAGTTGTATCTTGGCCCATGCTGATGCTTTGGTCTGTTGCTTTTATGGCTCTCTGGGCTATTGGAACCGTCATGGCAGGATTGGATAGAGGGGAACTTGTCCATATCCGGGGGTATTTAGTAAGGGTAGGCATTGCCAATTGATAAGTTCTCCATATAGGCAAGGTCTATGTTAACCATAGCAATTCCAACGTACAATCGTGCTGACAAAGTTAAAAGACTGCTTAGTGTAATCAGAGAAGAGGTCTTTTCTTCTCGGTTGCAGGATCGGGTCGCTGTTATCGTGAGCAACAACGCTTCCACAGATAAAACCCATTCGGTGCTTTCGCAATTCCTTAATTGTGGTCTAAAGCTGGAGTACTACAGGCAGCCTGATAACTTAGGTTTTGATAGGAATTTGAGATTTCTGTACATGCAAGCCACAACAAAGTATGTCTGGTTTATGGCTGATGACGATCTTCCCCTCCAAGGGGCTGTCGCTAAGATTGTTAGTGCTCTTGAAATGTATGATCCGGATGTTCTTCTATTTTCTTTTATTCAGCCTCCGGGCTCCACAGTCAGGCAGTTTGACTATCCCGAGCCGATTCACCTGGTCACTAATCCTGTTACAGCGATTGAACATATACGTCGCTATCCTAAGTTGAGTATACATATTATGCGCAAAGTCAGTTTTCGTGATTCTCAATGGCAAGCCCTGGATGAGCATTTGGGGGGAGGGTGGTATTACATGCCGTTGGCATTTTCAGTGTTAGAGTCTTCTGGAAGTCCACGATTAGCTATCATCTCTGAGCAATTGGCTACCTGTGACGAGGACTATAATAAATTCAACTTTAAACAAAATATATTTCTAGAAATGTATAAAGTTTTTAATCATCCATTCGTCTTGAAATACCTACCAAAACTCGTGAAAAAAGAACGAAACAACTCATATTTAAGGATGATTCAATTTTTATTTGCTGTAAAAGCAGGTAGTCTAATTGTAGATGACATTCAACTGTATGAGCAGATGATCAAAAACACGGAAAATCGTCTGGGGGTTTTACTAATTAATCCAAAGGCACTTCTACAATTATTACTTATGAAAATTGATTTAGTAAAAACATATTTGAAGATAAGGCCTATCATTAATTATACCAGAAGAATTACTACTAATAAAATATTTGAAAAGCCGTCGCTTAAGGCGAATGCCCGGCAAGACGTATGAAAACGTCACTTAAAAGGGTATTGGCGCGTGACGCTGACACATTGCAGGCAGCATAGAACATCAATCCCGAAAGATTTTTTTGAGGAACGATGAAGCGAACAGCCATCAAGCTATATCAGTTGTTGATACCCATTTTTGACCCTCTTCGGATGGTTAGGGGCCTGTTGGCCTATCCTCGCTACATCGGCGACTGGCGGCGTTACGCCTGCCTGCCCGGTGCAGAGCCGCTGCGCGTGGCCGATGCCTGCCCTCAACTGCACGAACGCACCGCTACCACCTGGGTCGACGGTCACTACTTCTACATCAATGGCTGGGCCATGCGTAGGATTGTAGCCCAGCGGCCTGCCCAACATGTGGATATTGGCTCACAGACCATGTTTGTTAATTTGCTCAGTGCGGTGCTACCCGTCACCTTTGTGGACTACCGTCCCTTGCAAGCAAGCATCGAAGGGTTAACTAACCGCAGTGGCGATATCCTCAACCTGCCCTTTGCCGACGGATCCATCGAGTCGCTTTCCTGCCTGCACGTAGCCGAGCATATCGGCCTGGGGCGCTATGGTGAGCCACTCAATCCCCACGGCACCCAGAAGGCTTGTGCTGAGCTGCGACGAGTGTTGGCGCCCGGTGGCAACCTCTACTTTGCCCTGCCGATTGGCAAACCGCGGATTTGCTTCAACGCCCATCGTATCCATGCGCCGGGGACGATCATTGAGTATTTTGAGGGGTTAGAGCTGGTTGAGTTCTCCGGCGTGCACGATGATGGAAGGTACGTGGAACGGGTCAGTTTGGATGCGTTTAAAGATGGCCAGTATGCTTGTGGACTATTCTGGTTTAGACGCTATTCGCATACGAAAGAATAGTGTTTCGTTTATCGGTTGCGCCGCTCGTTTCGTAATACGTATTACGTTAAACGTAACCGAGACGAGTCTCGCAGCCGCAACCGTTTAACGTACATTATCATATGACCAATAGATCAGTTATAGCCAAAATGCGCGGAGGCTTAGGGAATCAGCTTTTTATTTATGCAATGGCGCGACGGCTAACGCTTAAAAATAACGTCGCATTGAGTCTTGATATTGTATCTGGCTTTAAAAACGATGGTTATCGCCGCAAATATCTTCTGGGTCATTTTAATATTAAGGCAGATATAGCTACGCCCTATGATTCGTTCGAGGCAGGATTTGGATTTCTTCGGAGAATGGCCCGGATTAAAGCAGAACAATTCCGAAAGTTAAATAATCGGTCCTACATTATTCAAGAAAAAAGAGGTTTTGACCCTCGATTGCTGAATCTTAACATTAGAAAAAAAGTGTATATAGATGGCTTGTGGCAAAGTGAGCGTTATTTCAAAGACATCGAACATATTATACGGCGGGACTTAGAAATTATCTGTCCTCGCGATTCCGATACCCTCAAAATGGCTGACAAAATTCAGAATGCCAACTCAATTTCCCTGCATGGTAGAAGCTATCGTGAGGTGCCACCAGCGGATCGAGGGCCAGCGTTTGATATGGATTATTACCGCAAGGCAGCTCATTTAATTGCACAGCATGTTGATAACCCACATTTCTTTTGTTTCAGTGATGATTTGGACTGGCTGCGGGCGAACCTGAGAATTGAGTTTCCTTTGACCTATATGAGCCACGACTCGACGCGTGGCAACGATAATACCATTAATGATTTATGGCTTATGAGCCAGTGCAAGCATCATATCATTGCAAGCAGTACTTTCAGTTGGTGGGGTGCCTGGTTGAGTAAGAACCCTAACAAGATTGTTATTGCCCCCGACGGTGCGTGGAATAACGTGGATTACATCCCAAATAGTTGGATAACTCTTTAGTATGCTGAAATAAAATAATCCGGAACAAGCGTAACAAAACAAATACGAGGTGGTATGTGTAAAATAATCGTGTATATCCCAGTAAAGAATGCTTCATGGTGTATTGAGAATTCAATTAGACATGCCGTGGAATGGGCAGACTATGTTATCATTGCCGATGTATCCAGCACTGACGGTTGTGTCGATATTTATAAAAAGGTAGAAAAAGAATACTCGAATCTTAAGATTATTTATAATATACCAGTAATGGATCATGGCACGCCTGATCCAAGAAATTACATGCTGGAACAGGTTAGAAAAATCGAGGGGTATAATATAATTTTTGAATTACATGCTGATGAAATTATTTCTGCGCGAATATTAAAAGCTGAGATAAAAAATGAGATAATTCAAAAGTTATCAATTGGAAAATGTTTAGAGCTTCCCTGGTTAACTCTGTGGAAAGATCCTTTGCAATATAGAAGTGATAATAGCGTGTGGAGTAATAATTCATGCATTTTCGCTTTTAGAGATGACAGAACGTCAAAGTTTCAATCAGCAGTCTTCCATGGATCGCGGGCGCCGGAAAATTATGTAAATAATAGAATCAAGCTAAATCATATACCTGTACTTCATTATCAGTTCGTAAACATAGGAATCGATAAGAGCAAACAAGCATTCTATCAAATATTTGAAAGAAACCGTTATCCGGATAGAAATGTTTATCATAGTTACAAATTGTATGCCCATTATTTTGACGAACGAAAATTAAACTGTACGACATTGAACGAGGAACATTATGCCCCATGGCTCAATATTGGTTTGAAAATTAATCAGACTTATGGTGATGACGACATCTTCAGTTGGCATGATGAAGAAGTTCTAAAAAATTTCAATGAATTTGGTCTTGATCGCTATGCAAAAACTCTTATCTGGCATGTTAATTGGGAAAAAAAACGCCAACATGCCTTAAAAATAGGAATACAAAATGTTCCATCATTTGAAATAGTTGACCCAAGGTCACTAAGCACGCGGTTAGCACACAAATTTTTAATGAAATATCAAATGTACCCTTTTTGGGAGATGGATTATTTTAGATTAATCATTTCGAAAGCAGCAGATAGAGTAAAACGTAAAATCTGCAATTTATATTAAAAACATGATGATAACAATGCGATTAAACTACCTCTAAGAAGGTATTATATGTTTGCTCTCAAAAATAACGAAATCAGGAAAATACTCTTAATTGTTCCGCCAGTTACACTCTGGAAATATAAGCCAATTTTCAATGTAAATTATCCGATGGGTTTGGGTTATCTCGCTGCAGTTTTAAAGCGAGCCTCATACGAAGTTATCGTCTTAGATACTTTAGTTGAAAAGATCGAACAACGAACGCCAATTGAAGGCAGGAAAGATCATAATAGATTCGGCATGACTCGCGATGAAATAAAGGAATTTGTGATCAAATGTAATCCTGATTGTGTTGGTGTTACTAGTATGTTTACTAAACAGTTTGATAACACCATTTTAGTCTGCGATATTGTAAAAGAAGTTAATCCAGATATCCCTATAATCATAGGGGGAGCACATGCAACGGCTGATGCAGCAAATTGTATTAATGAAAAATCTGTGGACTTCGTAGTTTCTGGTGAAGGCGAAGAAGTAATTGTGCCGTTGTTGGATGCAATTAGCAAAAAAAAATCTTTGGATGACATACCAAATATTTCATACATCGATTCTAACGGTAATAAAGTTGTAAAACCTGTGACGGTATATTCAGATGTAAATAATCTACCATTTCCAGATAGAGAATTATTTCCGATGGAAAAATATTTTTCAGCTAAAGGAAGACATGGTAAAGAGTTATCCAAAGGAATAAGAAGTGCTTCTATATTGACGTCTCGAGGATGTCCTTTTAGTTGTAATTTTTGTTCAGCCAGCGATGTCTTTGGTAAGAAATTAAGAGTTAGGACACCAAAAAGTGTCACAGATGAAATTGATGAACTTGTTTCTACTTACAAAGTTAATGATATTTATCTTTCGGATGATCAATTTCTGGCGGATAGAAAAAGGGTGTTAGAAATATTAGATAGAATTATTTCTCGAAATTATGGAATTTCGTTTGATGCTCCTAATGGTTTATCTCCCTGGTTGTTGACTGATGAAATAATAAAAAAAATGAAGCAAGCGGGTTTTTACCAAATTCACATGGCCGTAGAATCAGGCAATGAATGGGTACTTAAGAATATTGTAAATAAACCTGTTAAGCTAGATAGATTGCCAGAGATAGTCAGAATAGCAAATAAATATGGAATGCGCGTATCGGCGTTTCTGGTGGTAGGAAACGTTGCTGAAAATGCAATCGAGACCTTTGAACAAATAAAAGACTCTTTCAAATTAATGCGTAAACTTGGTATCCGACACCCAACGGTTTCTTACTTATCGCCTCATATTGGTTCAGCTGCATATGATGTTGTGCGCAGAAAAGGATATATCGATGAGTCCTATGAGGATAACGATTACAATAGGCCTGTCATAGAGACTCCTCTATGGACAAAAGACGAATTGGAACGATTTGTCACGATTCAATATTTATTATGTGTTGTGAATGGGAAATTACTATTTGGGCCTATTAAATTATTTGCTCAGGACTGGGGTGGTTTTTTGGTAAAACAAAGACATAGTATTCTATTTTACCTAATTTCTAAATATAAGAGAATAAAGGCTTCTATAGAGGGAAGGTAACTAACTATGATGGTCTCGCCCACTTGATGGACTTTAAAGAAAAAAAGAAAATATCACACTTTAGGACAAAATTTTCAAGGGCGGCTTTTTTCATTCCTGAGAGTCTTCCAATCGAAGACCCTCCCGTACAATTTATTAAAAAACAGAAGCAGACAGGCGTTGAATGGGGCTCAACAAGCAGCCAACTCCACTCGTATCAGTAATTATTCCAACCTATAATCGTGCAGAAGTTCTACGTCGCTGCCTCGAATCGCTTACAAAACAGACTTTTAAGAATTTCGAGGTTTTGGTATGTGATGATGGATCCATTGACCACACTTCTTCGGTAGTAGAAGAATTTTCTAAACGCTTGAACATAGTCTATGACTATGATTCAAATTTTGGAGGTCCGGCGCGGCCCAGGAACCGTGGAATCAATCTTGCCCGGTCGAAATATTTAGCTTTTTTAGACTCGGACGATTGGTGGACGCCTGAAAAGCTTGAAAAGTCTCTGCCCCCCTTAGAGGATGGCGCAGATATCGTTTTTCATGATCTTTATATAGTCAGTAGTCTTAATCAAACGCGTTTCAAAAAAAGGGTAAAGTCGAGGCAGACAAAAAAAAATGTTTACGTTGACTTGCTATGTCAAGGGGGCATATTGCCCAATTCTAGTGTAGTAGTTACTGCTAAAATAATGCGCCAAATCGGCGGCTTCTGTGAAGACAAAGAACTAATTGCAAAAGAGGACTTTGACGCCTGGCTACGTATTGCACAAAAGACAAATAAGTTTAAGAGAATTAGGGGTTGCTTTGGATATTACTGGGCAGGTGACGGGAGAATTTCTGGAGTGCCCCTTAAGACTATAAGTCGTTTAAAGATTGTTTATCAGCGGCATTTGAATAATCTTCAGGACAAGGACCGGGATAGGGCGATTGCGATGCTTTCGTATAAAATAGGCAGGATGTATCAACTATGCGGTGATTGGGAAAGAGCGGCGCCTCTGCTGAAGCAAAGTCTAATTGGTAATTCTACATTTGTTTTTCGTCTTAAATCTTTATTCTTGCTTTCAGGTTACTTTGTGCGGAGACTACCGCAATGGCTAGTACATTCAAGTGTTCGTGATACGTGAAGCTTTGGTTATTGGCAGATTGCTGCCATTGAATAAGGTGTCGCTAGAAAGCTATTACTCTGTAACATTCAAATTGATGGGTAAAGTTGTTTTAGTTTAATGCGAGCATCTTTAGCTTAAAGGTTCACAAAACACAATCAGGCCCAAGAACTGACCTGTGTGGATATGTATGCCATCTTCTGACAAAAAATGATGCCTGTCGGCGAAGAACCGGTTCATCCTCAGACTATGGTTGGATTCAGATTGGGCCTTATTAGAGGCATTTAGGCTAAAGTTGTCTTGACCCGCCTTCCCTCATGAGGTTGATTCCTCCCATGGTTGGAAAATCAAAATTCCTATCACTTAAGCCCCCGGCAGTACCGGTGGTAATTTAACTTTTGGAGAAAATATTATGCATATTTATTTGGGTACATTCTTAATTGCTCTTTCAACACTGGCCTTGGAAATAACGTTAACCCGACTGTTGAGTGTCATTGCATGGTACCACTTAGCTTTCTTCGCCATTGCGACGGCTATGTTGGGTATGACGGCAGGTGCAACAACCGTCTACCTGAAACCTAATTGGTTCTCTCGGAAGTTGGATGACAATGTCGCAAAGGCTTGTTTGGGTTACGCCCTGGTGACACCACTTGCCCTCATAATACTATGCATGACACCTCTGGTTGTGCGGCCATCCATTATGATGCTTTTTGCGATTATCTTAGCAACTGTCGCATGCTCGTTATCCTTCTTTTTTTCAGGAATGGTCATCACTGTCGCATTGACTAAATATCAACTTCCGATTGGAAAGATATATGCGAGTGATCTCATCGGTGCCTCACTCGGCTGTCTACTTGTCTTGGGTGGTCTCGAAATCTTTGACGCTCCAAGCTTGATTCTGCTGCTTGCTTCCATAGGAATCTTGGCTGGATTGAGTTTTGCATGGCATAGTTCTTCTTTTAAGCTTCGACGTTTGGGCAGTTGGTTGTTCGTAATTCTGGTATTCTCAGCATTTGTCAATTCCTCCACTTTTTATGGGATAGGCCCATACGTTATTAAGGGTCAGGTTACAAATCCCTCAAATTATCTCTTAGAGAAATGGAATTCTTTCTCTCGCGTAGTTCTATATAAAGGGTTGACGCATAGCCCACAGCTTTATGGAGGTAGTCCAGTCGCACCACAGAAAGCTATTTTTCAGCATTATATGAACATAGACGGGGCTGCAGGCACAACACTTCGAAGATTCTCTTCACTTGATGATATTGATCATCTTCGGTTTGATGTAACGAATATCGCCTACTATCTGCGTCAGAAAGGCGGCGCCTGTATCATTGGTGCGGGTGGCGGTAGAGATTTACAAAGTGCTATTCTATTTGGTCATGAGAAGGTGATCGGTATTGATGTGAATCCTGTCTTTATTGAGTTATTGCAGAATGAGTTTAGGGAATTTGCTGGTCTCGCCGATCGTGAAGAGGTCACTTTCATAGTTGATGAGGCGAGAAGTTTTTTGTCAAGGACACAAGACAGGTACTCTATCATCCAAATGTCTTTAATAGATACATGGGCATCAACTGGTGCCGGCGCGTTTTCTCTTTCTGAAAACGCACTTTACACCACAGAAGCCTGGCAAATTTTCTTAAACAGACTGGCTGAGGATGGCATTTTTACGGTTTCCAGGTGGTATGACTCCCATAATATCGGTGAAACCGGCCGTGCTGTTAGCCTTGCGGTGGCTACACTACTTCAATCTGGTGTGGAGAATCCATCCCAACACCTTGCCATGATCACTATTGGTAACGTCTCTACGCTGCTACTTAGTAAGCAACCATTCAGCGGCCAAGATATTGCCAAATTGAAAAAAGTGAGCGCTGACTTAAAGTATGACGTTGCCATTATTCCGAATGCGCCACCCAGCCATGAAGTCTTGAGAGATATAGTTTCTGCAAACTCTCTGGAAGAGCTAAACTCAGCAATAGCAGATAAAGTTCTGAATTACGAGCCACCTACCGACGAGAATCCGTATTTCTTTAACATGCTTCGTTTTCGAAATATATCTCCTGCTTTTCTCGGAGATGAGCAGTTGTTAAGAAGTGGGGGGGTGGTAGGGGGTAATTTACGTGCAACGCTTACCCTTGGAGGACTTATTTTATCTTTGCTCTTATTGACCATCCTGACAAATATCATCCCCCTGATAGTCAGAAATCGGCATAAAGAACGCACCCAGAAAGCTGGTCGTGTGTTTTGGTCCAGGGCACTGTATTTTTCTTTGATTGGGGCCGGGTTTATGTTTGTGGAAATTGCGCTCATTCAAAGGTTGTCGGTGTTTCTGGGGCATCCGGTGTATGCATTAGGCATCTTACTCTTCACAATCATCGCTAGCACGGGTGTGGGTAGCTTTTTTAGTGAACGTTTGCCATTAACACGGTCTCCTTGGATATTTGTTTTTCCTCTCATCATGGTGTCAGCCGTCCTCATGACACACTTTTTTCTCCCCGTGCTGATATCGAGCATGATAACCTCAGCGATGCTGAATAAGATCGTGGTGTCTATTTTTGTGATTTTTCCATTGGGCATAGTGATGGGCTTCTTTTTTCCAACCGGCATGCGATTGGTGAACGCAGTGGGTGACACCGAAACACCCTGGTATTGGGCACTCAACGGTATTACTGGTGTTCTCGTCTCAGCACTGGCGGTGTTCTTCTCTATCTATTTTGGCATTTCAACCAATTTTTACATTGCAGCCATTTGCTATGCGACGATTCTAATCTGTCTCCATTCTATGTATAAAGCAAATCAGATTCATCTATCCGTTGGCAAGGCGAGCTAAGAGTACTAAAAGAGTACAGACCACGTTATCTCTTTAGTAACAAAACACGTAATGTCATTTGACTCCCTTCAAAACATGCTTGGTAGCATTTTTCTTTAGCCTATTAAACTGCTATTGCAATCAAATGTTGATAAAGGAAGCCGCTGTTTTTCAAGGATCAAAACGAGTTCTAAGGGAAAGTCAATTTTCATACGAAGCAGCTTAAACGTATTTAACGGGACCGGAAAATGCGGCTAAGGCCCAATAAGAGCCTTTGAAATGAGTTAACTATAATCAAGCCATAAGCTTATCTTGGTCCGAGCGCATAGTTCTCCGGTGAGATGATTTTTTACATTTGGCCGTTTGCTTGTCGTACAAGAACTAGCCATATAGTTGTATAAATGAAAACAGATTCTATTGAGATGCCCGACATTCATCTAAAACTTTAAGATGGGTGTGATTTAGACATTAAGCATCAGAATATGAAAGGGTACAAAAATGGGGGGAACGCTGCAATCTCCGGCAGAAAAGACAATCGTCAAGGAGACAGCGAGTATATGTGACTATAACAAGACAAGCTACAGCAAGTTTTGGACAAGCCCTAGCAAATCACTTCTTGATAAGAAGGAACGAAGGATTATCCGGAATCTAATTCCTCCTGTGTCTGGGTGGTTTGTCGATCTCGGCTGTGGATATGGTCGTTTGCTACCTACATATATGAATTTGAACCGACAGATTGTTCTAGTGGATTATGCCCTAAATCTTCTTGAAGAAAGTTCTCAGAGATACTCTCAGGACGGTATTTATTTTATTGCTGCAGATGTGTATCATTTGCCATTCCGTGATAATGTTTTTGATTGCGGTCTCTCTGTGCGCCTATTCCATCATATCAACGCACCTCAATCCTTCTTGAATGAAGTTACTCGCATATTTCGCAAAGGGGCAAGGTTGGTACTTAGCTACTCAAACAAGAGGAATATGTTGCGCATATTCAAACATGGAGCCAAAGCTTTCAGACATGATCATGAAGAATATAGTGAGATGTTATTCGGAACACATCCTGGATACTTTGCCGAATTGTGCCGGAATGCAGCGTTTCGTATAGAACGTACGAGAGGAACAGGTTTTCTTGATCAATTTTTCAGAGTCAACAGCTCTTTCGATCATCTCCTTGGTAGGATGCGGTTCTTAGCCCTACCCATATCCATCGTCGAAGACATTGCGAGCTGGACTCTTGGGCGAATGAACCTTGCGCCACTCCACTTTGCCTCACTTTGTAAAGAGAGCGGGGCAGAAACTTCTTCGGTTGAACTCAAACGTCCCCAGAACTTGATTGAAATCCTCGCCTGTCCATGCTGTCGCAGTATTAATCTCAGTGAGCTAGAGAAAAATTATACTTGTTTGGACTGTGGCAAAATATATCCGAGACGTGGAAGAATTATTGATTTTCGATAGGCAACGACAAGAGCATGAGTAAAACTATATTTCTCTCTATAGCATGTGATACCGATCCAGACATCAATCCCTGTTGTCGAGTTTTTGGTAAAGAAAACACTGGACATATTTGGCAGGGAATTACTGTTGGTATAGATGTTCTGCGCCAACGGATGAAAGATACTTATTTCTTATCCAGGTATAAACAATTTCCTGTGACTTGGCTTTTACGAGCGGATCGGCAGATTTACGAACTGTATGGAAATGCCGCCTTTTGTTTTCAGAAATTCGAGCATATATGGAAAAACGAACATAATCATGGAAGTGAAATTGGCTGGCATCCGCATTTATACCGGTGGAATGAGCAAGGCTGTCGATGGATACCTTACTTAGGTTGCGATGACGATGTTGAAATATTGAAAGAATGCCTTTATTCCCTGCGTCAACATACAGACATATGCGCCGTACGTACAGGGTGGGATTACCACTCAAATAGATTGATGAATTTTTTTGATGAGCAAGGACTACTTGTTGATGCCTCTGCAATTCCTGACTGTACCCATAGTGGGATCTGGTTTTACGATTGGAGGGGAACTGTGCGAACCCCCTTCTTACCGTCCAAACATGACTACCGTAAGAGAGGCGTGTCACCTGAAAGCTCATTAAAGATTCTTGAAATGCCTATTCTTGTTAGGCGGCTGAATTTACCGCTTCATATACTCCGATACGGCATAAGAAATCTAAGAAACCTCAGGGCAATAAGTGGAAGCCTTCAGGGTTATTTAACAGATTGGGAGAGTGCGCGGTGGCAAGGTATACTCCTTACAAGTGAATGTAAGCTATTTTATGAAGCCGCGCAGCAAACACTATCCGCGTATTCGGAAAGTGAACATGTCTTCTTGACTACATACTTCCATACTGGGGAATTACTTTCATCGAGTTTGGTGGCAAGATTCATACGTAATTGGGAGAGTTTATCCTCCCTGGCTGAGAAAATCGGATACACGGTAATACCAACTACACTCAGTACTGCAGCATCTTTGGTGAAGCGTTGAGAATGGATTCGACTGGGCGATGGTGCCGCAAAAAAGCCTTAAACGATTGCGTTTGTGCGGCTCGTTACGGTTGCGTTTTACGTAAAACGTTTCTGCGATAGACGAAACGAGCAGCGCAACCGGTAAACGAAAGATGCAAACCAGAATGTAATTGATTTAATGTAAACAAATATGTTGCTGATAATTATACTAATTGTTTTTTATATAATGCACATCCACTTTCTGTTGAGAAACATTTTTGGGGACGTGAGTGGCGGGCATTTTTTTAATCTCTATATGCCATATATGTTTTCTCGCGATGTGGCCTTGGAAACCCTTGTCTTTAGTGTGTCTTGTGCAGTTGCCTTTGTTATTGGTTATATTTTTTCAAACTGTGTGCTGGATAAGCGGTCCGCAAAATCAGGCATGAAACTGATAAGTGAGAAATATCTAAATGAATCTATTAGGTACTTGAATATATTCCTTGCACTTCAAATCGGCTTGGGTCTTTATGCTCTATGTGTGGCTGGGTTGAATTATAGTGCTATTCATCATCTAAAGCTATCTATGAGCTTTGCGTTTGAAAGCAGAATAGTGGCATTATTGCTTGTAAGTTTTGTTTATTTAAATAAACCGCCTAAAGAATGGTTGAAAGAGAAAAAAATAAGATTAACAGCAATTATGCTCACTCTATATTTTATTATCTGTGTATTGTTGCAGTCGCGCTCTGCGGTTTTTGAATGTGCGGCGGTAATCGGATTTTGTTGGTTGATGTGGCAGGGTAATAAAATAAGAATTAGATATTTAGTTATTTCATTGGCTGCAGTGTTTATACCTAACTTGATTGTGTTGCCGCGCTTTGGTAACGCTCTGGATTGGCAGACAAAAATTGCTGGGATATTTTCTTTTGAATATACGGTTTTAATAAACAATATTGTATCCTCTGCAATTGCCAATAAGCACCCTCCTTTATTAGTGGACTTTTTTATAAGTATCCCATCGCTTTTAATACCATCTCCCCTTCGTAATGTATTAGGGACAGGTCTTACACCAGGAGTAGCGCCAGATTATGTTGAGTTTATTCTTGAGGATGCCGGTGCGTTTGGTGGCGGATTCTCTTTACTGGCTGAAATGTACATGAACTTGGGATGGTGGGGGATATTAATGTTTGTATTCTTGGGGTTTTTAATTGGAAAATTTATCAAGGGTGCCTCCAGAGTCGCAAGAGTGGATTTACTGTATGCTGCGGCACCTCTGATGTATGCGCAATTTATAATTACTTTGCGCAATAATTTTTCTACTTTTGCAAAATATTCAATTCAGGCGATTCTGGTCGCAATGATTATGAAATTTATCCTTAAAACTACACTAACACGCCGGTTAGATCACTTTTGATTTATCCTGGTGTATGCTTTTAAAAAACTATAGGAGGTGCACCATAACGGAAAACGATTTGAGAGAGTTGATGCCACAACTGAAGATATCGGTGGTGCGATTTTATGGGTGTGCTGGTGAATTTGGGGCAGCAGGTCAATGAATGTCGCTATCGACGCCGTAGGAATCCGCGGTCATGGCGGCGCGGCAATACTCTGTGAGCTGCTCCACTGGCTCCCCTATGTGCGGCCGGATTGGCTGTGGCATGTTTTTTTGTTTGAGCGGGATTTTCGAGAATTTGATGACCCTCCCATCAGTGATAGGGTGACTATTGAGTACGCTCGGCACGGAGATAGCGGCGCTGCGCGTTTGGCGTGGGTCAATTCGAAGTTACAAAAGCGCGTGCGTGAAATCGGGGCCGACCTCATTTTATCTTTTGCCAATATCGGTGCACGCAGACCAGCCATACCGCAGGTGGTCCTAGTCCATCAACGTAACGCCTTTTTTAACGATGGTATGACTCAAGGTGCGTTTCTGAATCGCTTGCGTATGTCGTTTCTACGCAAGCAAATCCTGGCAGGCGCTAAGGCAAGCAAGATGGTGATTGTACAGACGGAGGGCATGAGAGATCGGATGCAACAACTCGAACCCTCTCTTGCCGGACGCATTCAAGTAATACCAAGCGGCTATCGAACTTCTTCCACACATCCTCAGATAAGAAAAGAGGTTCGAGAAACCATCCTTTCGACATCCCGCCCTCGGCTGATTTATATTTCCCACCCCAGCGAGCATAAGAACCATTTGAATCTGTTGAGATCACTTCCTATCATGATAAAAGTATGGCCATCGTTGAAATTATTATTGACACTTGAAGGCAATCAATTTCCCAACAAACGCTATGCCTCATTTATTGCGGAAATACGAAAAACGGCAATTGCTCTTGATGTTGAAAAAAATCTCACTTTGCTTGGGATTCTTAAGCCGGATGAGGTTTATAATGCTTTATCTAACTGCGATATCATGGTTTTTCCCTCCTTGTCCGAATCATTCGGCCTGGGACTCGCCGAGGCCATGGCCGCTGGTTGTCCGATCGCGGCATCTAACTTGCCCTACGCGCACAATGTAGCTGGAGACGCGGCTGCTTATTTCGATCCTAAAGATCCGCAGAGCATCGCTCGTGCAGTTCTTTCTCTATTGGATAATCCGTCCGAAATGGCTCGATTAAAAAAGGAAGGCGCGAGATTGAAATCAAATTATTCCTATGCGAATATCGCAGAGCGAATTGTCCGCGTTTTTGAATCGCATGACACGGTACTGCTGGAGGATATGGATGTTCCTAAACGTTAATAAGTATTATCAAAACTATTGGAACCGCTACACAGACGTTTCGGATGGTGATGTCACAACTTCGGAGAGAAAGCGGCGTCTTTTGGAGACTTTATCGCGTCATGTAAACGCAGGAGAATATGTTCTTGACCTGGGTTGCGGAGGGGGCAAATTTACTTCTTGGATGTTACAGGCGGGTTATGCTGCACAGGGGATGGATATATCAAGTAATGCATTAGAAATGGCTAAACGCAACAATCCGGATGTTACTTTTGAATTGTTGGCGCCGGATGGTTCTATTCCTGCATTAGACAATACATTTGCTGCTGTCTGGTGTACCGAAGTCATTGAGCATATTCTGGATATCCATTTATTCTTGTCTGAAGTTCGGCGCGTGCTCAAACCCGGCGGTATCCTGATACTGACCACTCCATATCATGGCTTGTTAAAAAACTTGCTCATTGTTTTATTTAAATTTGATCGTCATTTTAATCCTGAATACAGCCATATTCGGTTCTTTGATAAGAAAGGTTTATCTCGCTGCCTTAATAAAGCGGGATTGCGCCCGTTCAATTGGAGTGGCCTTGGTCGTTTCTATCCGTTATGGCGGACATGGTTTGTAGTTGCACGAAAGGTTTAGGTCTGAGGACAGAGGGCGGAGGACAGAACTTCTGTCTTCCGTTTTCCGTCTTCTGTCTTCCGATTCCTTCGCAATGAATCCATCTGTTCTTCTCATACATCCACCCTTCACCAGCTATCGGAATTTTATCTATTCTGACGCTTGGGAACCGATGGGACTGTTATTTCTGGCAGGATATCTCAAGCAAAGAGGTATTCAAGTCAAGGTGCTTGATTTTCTTAACGGACAAATCCATAAAGAGGGTGAATATTACTGGCAGGGCAGCCGGGAGGAGGAAATCGCTGCTGAAATTCGTCACAATACGTCCCAAGTAGTGGGTATCAGCAGTATGTTCAGTGTTCATTGCCACGGTGTTCATCGAGTGGCGGCGGTGATCAAAAAGATGTTGCCGCAAACATTAGTTGTAGTGGGCGGCGCGCATGCTTCGGCTTTTCCCCAAACTCTCGTAGCAGATAAAAACATCGATATTGCCGTTATCGGCGAAGGAGAACAGACCCTTTTCGAAATAATTACCCGCCACACGCGGGGCGAGTCCCTGACCGATATCGCCGGTATCGCTTATCTGGACCAAACCGGTTCTCTACGCACGACTGCAAAGCGTGGCTTTTTGAATTTGAAAGAACATCCAGGCCCAGCCCGAGATGTCCTGGATATGAACCGTTATCTTGCCACCGAATACAGCCGCAAACACGCGATGCATCCTCGCCGACTGTCGGTAGTTACAAGCCGCGGTTGTCCCTATAAATGTGTATTCTGCTCCATTCATTCGGTCTGGCGGCATTCGTACCATATGCGTTCGATCAAGACAGTACTGGATGAAATTGAATGGCTGATAGATAAACACAGCGTCGGGGAAATTATGTTTTGGGATGATAATGTCGCTGCTAATCGACAGCATTTTAACGCCTTGCTAGACGGTATCATCGAACGTCGTTTACCTATCCGCTGGTGCACACCCAATGGTATCGCTATATGGCTGCTCGATGAAAAACTGATCGATAAATGCCGTCGCTCTGGCTGTTACAAACTCACCTTTGGTCTGGAAACCGGCTCGGAGAAAACCCAGAAATTCATCCGTAAAACTCAAATCGATCTTCAGCGCGCCAAGGAACTAATTCAATACTGCAACAGCCTCGGCATCTGGACCTTGTCTGCGTTTATCATTGGTTTCCCCTTTGAAACACGTGACGATATCATGGCTACTATCAATTACTCGATCGATTGCGGCGCGGATGTGGTCAGTTTCTTCATTGCGGTACCCTATCCCGGATCGGAATTGTACCATATTTATAAAGAAAACAAGTTGTTATCGGAAGACGTGGAATGTGCCGAACCGGATCGCTGGATCGGCAATATTGTCAAAACCACTTCCGACACCTGCCATTTAAGCTCACAGGAATTAGACTCGCTGTTGGATCTGGCCAGGAAAAATTTCCGTTCTCATCGGCGGCGACGCCTCCTCAATCCTTTTTACCTGACCCGAAAAATTCGCAGTTGGGAAGACTTCCGTTTTGTTATGAGAATGATGCCGCAGGGTGTACGTCAGTTTCTAATCCTGAAAAATTAAGATCCTCTAACAAAATGAGACGATGTCATTCTGAGCGAAACGAAGTGTAGCGAAGAATCTGGCCAGCGTGAGGAATTTTCCATTCGTAGGCCATATCCTTCGCTTCGCTCAGGATGACAAAATAAGCATATATTCATTTTGTTAGAAGTTCTAAGCTTCAACATGCAGTTAGAACGCCGGTCAATCTATCGAAGAGTGTTTAGCAATGTCAAAGAGTTGCGTGATGAAATTCATCAAAAAAACTTAATATGGCTGATATCTCAGTAATCATTCTCACATTCAACGAGGAAAAACATATTGCTCGATGTATCAATAGCCTCAAATCTTTCGCAAAAGAAGTATTTGTAATTGATAGCTTTTCCACTGATTCAACAGTATCTATAGCATTAAGCCAGGGAGCCAAAGTATTCCAAAACAAATATACTAATCAAGCAGTTCAATTCAATTGGGCACTTAAAACATGCCCAATTTCAACAGAATGGGTCATGCGAATTGATGCTGATGAATATGTTTTGCCTGAGTTATCTATTGAAATAAATAATAAATTGCCTTCGCTTGAAAAATCAATTTCCGGGATATTTATCAAACGTCGTCTAATCTTCTTAAATAAATGGATAAAACACGGAGGCAACTATCCTATTTGGCTTTTACGTATTTGGAGAAATGGCAAAGGCTACTGTGAAAATAGATGGATCGATGAGCATATTAAAGTTACAGAAGGCCAAACAACTTATTTTGAAAAGGATTTTGTGGACGAGAACTTGAACTCCCTTGGTTGGTGGATTAACAAGCAAAACAATCATTCAACCCGAGAAATGATTGCTCTTTTTTTAGACAAATATCAGAGAAGTTCAAAGGAGGAAGTGACACGAAAACTGACTGGCTCACCAGATCAAAGAAAAAGATGGTTTAAACAAATATATGCAAAAATCCCATTATTTATAAGACCCTTGTTGTTATTCCTTTACGTTTATTTTTTAAGGGGCGGGTTTAGAGATGGTTACCCCGGACTCATAAGACAATTTTCGGTGGTTTTTTGGTATCGGTTTATGGTGGATTCAAAGATATATGAGATTAATAAACATTGTGGTAAAAATTTTGACGTAATAAAAAATGAAATAGAAAAAGAATATGGCTACAAAATATAGAAATTGGTTCAACAATAGATGCTATGGGCATGTCCCGTCGAAGAGTCAGGGGGTCGTTCATCATGAAGGTCCTCTTCATTGGTCATCCGAACGAATACCGGCAGAAGCCTGATTTTCCGCCGATAGGGATTGCCTACCTCGGAGCCGTGGTCCGCAACCAGGGGCATGAGGTACTTCTTATCGATGGCGGCCTAACGGGCCTTGAAGATATCGTGCGTCAGGCGAAAGCCTTTGCCCCCGATTTTGTGGGGGTTACCTGCTGGACGATCAATAGGAGAACTGTGTGGAAGCTTTGTGCGCTCCTGCAGAAGATATTGCCCGACGCATTTTTTGCTGTCGGCGGCCCCCACGCCAGTTTTTACCCAGAACACATCTTCGTAAAAACCCATGCGACGGCGGTTGTCCTCGGCGAGGGCGAAGAAACCGTATGCGAACTCCTGGATGTCGTGGAAAATGGAGGTGATCTGGCGCAGGTAAGAGGACTCGCCTACCGGAAAAATGACGGTACTGTCGAGCGGACAAAATCGCGGCCTCAGATCGAACAGCTTGACTCAATCCCCTTTCCTTACTACGCGGGCTTCAAAGATTTCAGCTTTCACAGGTATGCAGGATTGGCGGGCCTGCCCAGGCCGACTGCAGCCGTCATAACGTCGCGGGGCTGTGTGTTTGACTGCGCTTACTGCGGTTCGGTCAATTTCTGGGGTAAGAAGTGGCGTCACCGCTCTGCCGAGAACGTCCTTGACGAGCTTGAGCAACTCGTAGAGGATATGGGTGTCCGCTCGATTTATATATTCGACGACAACTTTCCCGTTAACAAAAAACGCGCAATAGATATATGCCGGAGAATTATCGACAGGAAACTGGACATTCAGTGGGCTTGCTGTAGCCATGTGAAAATGGTGAACGAGGAGCTGCTGGGTGTCATGAAGGAGAGCGGTTGTGTAAGCATAGATTTCGGTGTGGAAAGCGGCAGCGATACCATCCTTCGAAATATCAACAAGAAACAAACCCGCAGCGATATCGAGCGTGCCTTTGCACTCGTGCACAAGGCCGGTATAAAGCCCCGAGCCTATCTTATGGTCGGTAACAAAGGTGAGACGACTGATACTGTAGATGCGACAATTGAGATGGCTGGGGTCATCAAACCCCACTCATCCATAGGTGCGACACTCCTCTGGCTGTTGCCGGGCACTCGGGTGTTTTACGAGGCCTGCGAGAAGGGGTTCATAGATGACGACTACTGGCTCAGGTCTGACGACACCCCTTATAATCTACAGGAGTATTCGTACCAGCAGCTATTGCGACTTCGTCAGCGGTTGATGCGAGGGATAGCCAGACAAAAGGGTGGCATTGCTCCGATGGTCAGCTTTTATTTGAAGAGCGTCTATTACCGATATCCATTCCTTTCACGCATGCGGTCACTGATACCGGATTGGTTGAGATGACTGGGTAACTGGTAACTGGTAATTGGTAACTGGAAACTGGTAACTGGTAACTGGAAACTGGTAACTGGTAACTGGTAAATTACCAATCACCAATTACCAATTACCAATTAATGGAGTTGACTATGTTTTCCAATCAAGTACTTTTAATAACAGGAGGTACCGGCTCGTTCGGAAACGCTGTGTTGGAAAGATTTATATGCACTGATATTAAAGAAATTCGTATCTTCAGCCGGGACGAAAAGAAGCAGGAGGACATGAGAATCAGCCTTAATAACCCCAAGGTTAAATTTTATATTGGGGATGTTCGAAATTATGATAGTCTGGATTTTGCCACCAAGGGTGTGGATTTTATTTTCCATGCGGCGGCCTTGAAACAGGTTCCGACTTGTGAGTTCTACCCGATGGAGGCGGTAAGAACAAACATTTTAGGTGCGGAGAATGTCTTGAATGCCGCGTTGGCGAATCATGTTAAGAAAGTCATTATTTTAAGCACAGACAAGGCTGTTTATCCAATCAATGCTATGGGGATTTCGAAGGCCATGATGGAAAAGCTTATGGTGGCAAAAGCAATGTCCGTGGGTGACGATTGTGAAACCGTGCTCTGTGGTACTCGCTATGGCAATGTGATGGCATCGAGAGGATCAGTTATACCGTTGTTCGTCAAGCAGATTAAAGAGGCAAGAGCACTGACGATAACGAATCCCAATATGACTCGATTCATGATGTCAATGAATGATGCTATTGATTTGGCTGTTTATGCTTTCCAGCACGGCAGGGGAGGTGATAGATTTGTTCAGAAGGCGCCTGCAAGCACGATTCACGATCTGGCAATGGCGTTAAAAGATATTTTCAATGCCGATAACGAAGTAAAGATCATCGGGACACGGCATGGCGAAAAATTGCATGAGACCTTGCTGACACGGGAGGAGTTTGCCACGGCGGAGGATCTGGGTGGGTACTATCGCATTGTGCCGGACGACAGAGACTTGAACTACAATAAATATTTCACCGAAGGCCAGCAGCGGCTATCCGAAGCCGAGGACTACAACTCCTATAACACGAAACGGCTTAACATAGCTGAAATTAAGGAAAAACTTTTGCAACTTGATTTTATAAAACAGGAACTACTGCAAGATAATGTAAGCAGGCCAAGTCGTATCAAAGAAATAACCGTTCGTGCGGATCGATCGAAATTGCACCGCAAAGTTATGAGCAAGTAAAAACGATTGTCGATTTACGATTGCCGATTGCCAATTGAAAAATTAAGGCCCGTGTAAATATGTGTCTAAAAATCGTAAATCGAAAATTGGAAATTGCAAATGAAAAAAGTTCTTGTGACCGGAGCGAAAGGTTTTATCGGTCGCAATCTTTCAAAAAGACTGATGGACGTAGATGATCTTGAGGTGTTTCTCTATGACGTCCAGAACAATGAAGAGGAGCTCAAAGCGTGGTTAAATCAGGCGGATGTTGTTTTTCACCTCGCAGGGATCAATCGTCCAAAGAACGTTGAAGAATATGAGACTGGGAATGCCGAGTTTACCAAGAAGATTTGCGACATATTGCGGAAACTTCAGCGAACACCAAAGATTGTCATGTCCTCTTCGATTCAAGCGGAACAGGACAATCTATATGGAGTGAGCAAACGCCGGGCTGAGAAGAGTTTACAAGCCTTTTCACGTCAGGCAGGTGCTCCCGTCTCTATTTATCGGCTGAAGAATGTGTTTGGCAAATGGTGTCTCCCCGATTATAACTCAGTGACTGCAACCTTCTGTCACAATATCGCACATGATTTGCCTATCTCGATCTCGGACCCCGCCAGAGAAATCGAATTGGTATATATTGATGACGTCGTTACGCGATTCTTAGAGGAAATGAGCGATCCCGCCCAGCGCTGGGCTGGACCAGAGAACTGCTTTGCCCTTGATACAATCCCGAGCACCAGGATTACGCTTGGCGACCTCGCGGGACGTATCCAGGCCTTCCATGACATGAACGATAATCTCATGACTCCCGATTTCTCCGAACGATTCAACAGGTGCCTGTATGCCACCTATCTTTCCTATGTGAGACCGCAAACTCTGGAATATGGGCTGGAAATCAAGGTTGATTCCCGTGGTAACATGGCGGAGTTTATCAAGTCTCGTTATTTCGGCCAAATTTTCGTGTCGCGTACGCATCCGGGGATTACGCGTGGCAATCACTATCATCACACCAAAACTGAAAAGTTCCTCATTATCGCTGGCGAGGGATCGATCCGGATGCGACATATCGAAGGTGATGATGTGATAGAGTATCGCGTCCGTGGCGAAGATTATCGTGTGATCGATATCCCCCCGGGCTACACGCATTCAATCACGAACATAGGCGAAGAGGAAATGATCACTCTGTTTTGGGCGAGTGAGGTCTTCGACCCTAATCGCCCGGATACTTATTACTTAGAGGTTGAGAAGCTAAAAACTTAAAACTAAAAGTGTGAAACTGCGGAATTCAACAGTTTTTAGTTTTTCGCTTTAAGTTTTAAACTCAAACGACATGAAGGTTGCAACAATCGTAGGTACGCGACCGGAGATCATCCGGTTGTCACGCGTAATGGCAGCGTTGGATCGCCATGTCGAACATATCGTCATCCATACGGGCCAGAACCATGATTACGAACTTAATCAGATCTTTTTTGAAGATTTGGAGATCCGCAAGCCCGACTACTTCCTCAACGCGGCAGGCCGAAATGCTGCCCAGACAATCGGACTTGTCATCTGGCGCTGCGATGAAGTTCTGGCTAAGATTCAGCCGGATGCAGTGCTGATCTTGGGCGATACGAACAGCTGCCTGGCGGCGATTTCAGCCAAGCGCCGTAAGATTCCGATTTTTCACATGGAAGCCGGTAACCGGTGCTTTGACCAGCGTGTACCCGAAGAGATTAATCGCAAGATCGTTGACCATATCAGTGACATTAACCTGCCCTATAGTTCGATCTCGCGGGCATATCTTTTGCGTGAAGGGCTTCCTCCGGACCGCGTGATTAAGACCGGCAGTCCCATGTATGAGGTGCTTCATTACTACCTGCCAAAGATTGAACAGTCGGATGTCCTAAGGCGGCTGGGGCTGGCGGACCAGGACTACTTTGTCGTTAGTTCCCATCGCGAGGAAAACATCGAATTCCCCGAGCAGTTTGCCAAGCTTGTGAACGTGCTCAATGTGATCGCCAAACACTACGCAAAGCGGATCATCGTCTCTACGCATCCGCGCACACGGAGCAAGATCGACGCCACGGGTGTCAAATTGCCGAGAGAGGTCGAGCTGCTGGCGCCATTGGGATTCTGTGATTATGTGCACTTGCAGCTACACGCTATAGCATCACTTTCTGATAGTGGTACGATTACTGAAGAATCCTCGATTCTGAACTTCCCAGCGCTCAACATACGTAACGCCCATGAACGCCCCGAAGGGATGGAAGAAGGGGCGGTGATGATGACAGGATTGGAACTGGATCGGGTAATGGAGGGATTGAGAATATTGCAGACACAGGGCAGGGGCGAAGTGCGTACCCTACAGATGGTCGGCGACTATAATGTGTCGAACGTTTCGGATAAAGTGGTGCGTATTATCCTGAGCTATACTAATTATATTGATCGAGTTGTGTGGCAGAAGACGTCGATACCGGCTGAGGAGGCACTAGCGCAACCGATGGACGAAGGAGGCGTATCTCGTGAAGAGTGAAGCAAAATATGGATGGGTATCAGGGTACCAGATTATCAGGTAGTGGGTATCAGGTTATGGGGCTATCAGGAGGTTTTTTTCCTAATAATCTGATCTTCTGATATCCTGTATCCTGATGTCCTGTTCGCCTAATATCCTCACTTTAGTCACTTCAAACTTTAGACACTTTTGAAATTCTGCACATGCGGATATTTTTTGTGATCGATGATTACTTGCCAAATAGTCAGAAATCTGGTGCTCAGATGGTACACGATTTGGCATGCTACTTAATCAGCACAGGGCACGAAGTCTCTTTAGCTGCCCCGGCTCATTGGGTTGACAAGGTAAGTCTCGACGAACTAGATGGAGTCAGGATATATTGGTTTCGCTCCGGCAAAACAAAGAATGTGACTAAGATTAAGCGGGCCTTGAATGAGACGCTTCTATCTTTGCGCGCTTATCTTGCACTGCGTGCCATTTTAAGACGCGACCCACATGAACTCATTCTCTATTATTCGCCATCAATATTCTGGGGCCCCCTCATCTGGTACTTGAAGCACATTTGGAGATGCCCTGCTTATCTCATCTTACGAGATATCTTCCCGCAGTGGGCGGTTGACGCTGGACTATTATCCAAATATTCGCCGGTGTATTGGTACTTCAAGTTCTTTGAGATGCTCTGCTATAAAGCTGCCGACAGAATTGGTGTTTTGACGCCAAGAAACAAGAGGTACTTCGACAATCGTTTAATAAACATGAGGGACAAAACTGAGGTTCTTTACAACTGGGCGCCGACGAAACGAGTAGTGCCCGCCATAGGCGGGTTAAATGAATCGTCATACGGTTGCGGTTGCGCGACTCGTGGGGGGACCTGGAGGGAAAAGCTGGGCCTGCAGGGTAAGGTAGTTTTCTTCTTTGGAGGGAACATCGGCCATGCCCAGGATATGATGAATGTCGTCAGGCTGGCAGAAAATTTAAAACACCGCAAAGATGCACATTTTTTGTTAGTCGGAGAGGGCGATGAATTTGACTTGGTCAAACGCCAGATAATGGCCCGCCAGCTATGCAACATGACACAACATCCTTCAGTTCCACCAAGTGAATACTTTAGAATTATCGATGAGGTTGATGTAGGCGTGTTTAGTCTGCATCGCCAGCATAGAACTCATAATATTCCCGGCAAGATTCTTGGATATATGCAATATGGCATTCCCATTCTTGGCAGTGTGAATCCAGGAAATGACATCAAGGAAATCATAGAAAGATATGACGCAGGATTGATCTCCTTCAACGGTGACGATGACGCGTTTATGACCAATGCGATCAGACTTTTGGAAGACCCAAAAGCGAGGGAGAGAATGGGTAAAAACGGAGTACGGCTCCTCTGTGAAGTGTTCTCGGTTGAAAAGGCGGCCAATCAGATAATTGGTAATTGGTGATTGGTAATTGGTAATTACCCGTTACCATTTAACCAGAGGACAAAACGTGAGGTAAGGATATGATACGAAAAGCGCTAGTGCCTATAGCAGGAAAAGCAACTCGTATGATGCCGGTTTCGAGTGTGCTGCCAAAAGCTATGTTTCCGTTGGTGCAGCGCGGTAATACCATTCGATGTATATTGCATTTTATACTTGAGCAAATCGTTTCTGCAGGAATCGAAGACATCGGAATCGTGGTTTCAAACGGACAGACTGACATGTTGGACCAGTACTTCAAGTCTGTTCGCCAAGGCGGCTTTGGCAGATTGCCCGCTCACATAGAATATATTACTCAACCGTCCCCAGATGGCTTTGGCAACGCAGTCCTCCGGGCCGCCGCTTTTGTTGGCGACGATCCGTTTATCTTACACCTCGGTGATCATGTATATATCCAAGAACGCGGCAAACCATCCTATACCGCCCAGGTTGCCAGAGCATTTGATTCTTCGCAGGCAGTTGCAATGATAGGTGTACAACAGGTCTCATCGAGGGAGCTTTCGAAAGTAGGCGTTGCCAGCGGTGCTAAGATAAAGGCAGACGTTTATCTTTGCACGAATTTCGCGGAGAAACCTGATCTACAGACTGCACGACAAAGCCTCATAACGAATGGCTTGCCTGAGGGAGTTTTCTTAGCACATTGTGGCATTTATGCGTTTACTCCTGATATTTTTGATTGTCTTTCACAAGTGAATGAAGCGGCACAAAGAGTGGGTAAGGAGGTGGAACTTGCTGAAGCGCAAGCGCTTTTATTAGAGAAGTATCCAAAGAGATACTTTCTTTGTGAGATTGCCGGTCGGGCATATGACATTGGAACTCCCCAGGGATATGCCGAGGCGCAGATCGCTTTTCAAAGGTAGGACCGACCAGATGATAGAAGACACTCCGATAAGCGAAGCTCATTGCGCTGAGCTTTTTGTTCCTGGACGACTCTGCCTTTTCGGAGAGCACAGTGACTGGGCTGCAGACCACGGCATCCACCGAGGTTTCTGCATTGTAACAGGTACTGACCAGGGTATCAAGGCTTCCGCCAAGCAAAGTGATCGCTTTGTGGTTGAGACAAGATTACCAGACAGGATGGGCGTGCCGAGCGGTCGAATCCGGCAAATGAGCTGTCCATGGGAAGCCAAGAGTTTACTGGCTGCCGCTAAGGACCAAACGGAGTTCTTCAGATACTGTGCAGGTGTCGCTTATGAGGTGTTGACTCGATTGAAAGTTACTGGTGGAATCGATATCCGCATCACTTCGATGGACCTACCTTTGAAGAAAGGTGTCTCAAGCTCAGCAGCTATATGTATCCTTATCGCCAAGGCCCTCGATGAAGTCTATGAACTCGGCCTGTTCCCTTACGAACTCATGCAGTTGGCGTATCTTGGTGAGAGGCTTACTGGAAGCCAGTGTGGACGTATGGACCAGGCGTGCGTATATGGAAGGACCCCCGTTCTTCTAACGTTTGAGAAATCGAAAAGTGTCCGTGTGGAACCCATTCCGGTCAATGGCGATATCCACATGTTTTTTGTCGACCTGGCAGGAAAAAAGGATACCGTCCAAATCCTGAAGGATTTGCAATGCAGCTATCGGAAAAGTAAAGAGCTGCAGAAAGCCCTGGGAAAAGACAATGAGCAGATCGCACGTTTGGCCTATCGAGCAATTTTGGCCGGCGACGCTAAGAAAGTCGGTACGCTGATGATAGAAGCTCAGCGGAATTTTGACAAGCTGGTCGCGCCTCATTCACCAGAACATCTGGCAAGCCCTTTACTGCACGGGGTTCTCAATTTTGGCGGCATTGCTAAGCATATCTATGGGGGTAAAGGTGTAGGCAGCCAGGGAGATGGAACGGCTCAGTTGGTCGCTCGAAGCGCTGCAGATAGGGATGCTGCCATGGCTGAAATTGAAAGAGAGTTTCCCGAGATGCGGTGCTTCCCGCTTACGATTTCACAGACTATTTCAGAACGTGTTCCGGCATTTAGTCGGCCAGACATCGTCGCGATAAGTCCAAGAACCGATCAAGAATCTCTATCTCATATAGTTGATAAAGCTGGATAGGCTCGCGGATGCCATTTCCCTTGCGCCGCTGTGACCCATTATTATGGCCTTATAAGACGAACATTTAGCCCATTCACACAAGCAAGACCACCCGCAACGAGGTTCGACGAGTAGCGCAACCGCAACCGCAACCGGTTGCGTCAAACGTCAAACGGTTACGCAGCTCGTGTGCCAAGCCGGTCTGCCGCATTTTCATGGCGGTGGAAACAGACGATATCCGTAAGTCCGCTCTCTGCCAACTGCACTGGCAGTATTAAGAATCTTGCGCACATTTTTTGACATCTCTCTCAATCCAGTCATCTCCTGACCGTGCCCAGCCTATGGGCTAGGACATTTATCGAACTACCCGGCAGCCTCCATCAACATCTGCTCCTGATGGATTTGCTGGTTATTCAACCGGTTCATATTCAGATACCTGTAGGTACTCTACCTCATACCAGCTATATGCCTCTGTCTCGCAGCAGCTAACATCAAGGCACTGTTACCATCCGCGGGAAACACCCTTGAACACGTTGTTCTCTATCCGCCAACGCATGGATTCGACAAGCTCACCACAGGCTTATCTTGGCCTGGCTTGGGCTTGAGCTTCTCCTCCTGGACCCTGGCCACCTTGAACTTGCAAGGCAGGTCATCCCACTGGAACCCACCTGCAGCCATAACCTTGTATTTTATCCCTCGTTCGCGTCTTGACCACCATTTTGCAATACACCGCCAAATATAGGCCGATCCGACCTGCGGCCAATCAGATAATTGGTAATTGGTGATTGGGAATTGGTAATTACCAGTTACCATTTAACCAGTTACCATTTACCCAGAGGACCAGCTTATCAGTGTTAAAAATAGTGTTTTTTTAGCTGATAGTGGGAACTTTTGGGCGTCTTCTATGTCTGATTATATAGCTGGCTCTCAAAGACCCACCCTAACTTGCCGGGGTGGATTTGCACAAATATTTAGACGAGGAGATGCAATAAAAAGACCTATTTTAGCAGCTTTTAAGCATCCGCCATTGGCGGATCCGATAAATGTGGAGGTAATATATTAGCTATGCGGATGGGTTCCCATTTTGTGAGGATTGCCGCAATGAGCCCCGATCCATCGCAAAACCGGGTTCCCAAACTATGGAGTAATTTGCGATGATAAAACGGCAATTTTTATTCGGGAGGCTGGCTGCCCGCCAGAAACAGGTTGTTTTGGCTGTAAGTCTTTTGCTATGTAGCAATTATCTTTGGGCCGCTGGGCAATCCGCCGGAGGCAAAACCGAGACGGTAGGACACAAGGTCTTTACGCTAGCCCACATACCAGGTGAGCAAGGTAAAAAATATCTAAGAGATCTTAATCTGGGCACGGTTTCACAGCTTCCCGGCACCAATACACTTTTGCTAACGGGTCAGCCACAAGAACTGGCTAAAGCAATTACTATTTTGGATGTGGTTGATGCTAAGGAAAGATTTGTTATAAGAGAGATTTTCCCTGCCTCAGCAGCTAACAGTCTGCCTTCTAATAAGCACATTGCTACAGTAATCGGCAATATAACTATCGGCAACTTCTCCAATCCGCCATCTGATACTGCAACTACCAAAGCAATTATAGATATCCACAACGGAAACGTTTTGGCTATTGCACCAGCGAGCCAAATGGAGAAAATTGTTTCTGTTATTGAATCCGAGGCTCGACTGAGCCCTCGGCCCGAAGGCTCGCCGAAGTCCATAGGCGGACAAAAAGCCGGCATACAGAAGGCCCACAGTGACCTGGGCGACGGGCGACGAGTGACGAGCGACACTTCACCCTCTGGTAAAGCCAGTGAAGCTGAAAGGATCACTTTTCAACCACAACCTTGGCCAAAGGTAACGCCAACTATGATTGGGGACTACGCTTCCGGAGTCGAGGATAAGTTTCGCTTGAATGACAAATCTGCAGCAGCACAGATAGATTTTAATAAGCCCTACGATAGTGAGGCGACGACTCGGTCGTATGAGCCGGAGCCTATTCCCAACGGCAATGAAACCCTTACCCTAGATCTGCCGGATAAAGTAGATATCGTGCATTTGTTGGGCCTGGCTGGCCAGTACCTGAATCTGGACTTTATGTACGACCCAACCAAGGTCAGGGGCGACGTTACACTGTTGCTTGCCGGCAAACTTCGAGGCCCTATCCAGGTGAAGGATTTGTATCCTCTGCTGGAATCGGTGCTGAAATTCAAAGGCTTTGTGATGACTCGTCACAAGGGCAATCTGGTAACCGTTGTTCCTACAGTAGAAGCATTAGATATCGACCCTGAATTGCTGGAGGCAGAGCAGGGCAAGATCGAGCGTGGGGACTTGGTTGTGACCCGTCCATTCAGGTTAGAGCACATCGACACAGCCAGTGCAAATAATCTTTTGACTAATATGAAGCTCGGCGTAAGTGTCTCACAGATTGCCGAGACGAAAACGCTGATCGTTACGGAATTTGCCTACCGTATGCCACGTGTAGAAGCAATCTTGAAGATGGTCGATCAGCCCGGTGAGCCGAGAAAATTCACGTTCAGGCAGTTACAATATACTATGGCAAAGACCCTTGCTCCGAAGCTCCAGACGCTGGCCGAGCAACTGGGGACGATATCAATTACCATCGCGGCAGAGCCTGCGGTGCAGGTACCCACTGTTACTCAAATGCCAGGAGAGTCGGACGCTTCCTATAGAGCCCGGCTGGAAGCCGTCAGAAGAACCGCGGAAGCCAGGGCGCGACAACTGCCGGCGGTGAAACCAACCGAGACGACTAAACCCACGGTGTACCTTGACGCCGATGAGAGAACTAACCGCATCCTGATGATAGGGCTCCAAGAGCAATTAGACCTTGTTGAGCAGTTGATAGATACTCTTGACGTGGAGCAGCAGGACCTGCGAACTCTGCAAGTTTACAAAATCAAGTATGTCGAGGCCGAGGATGTAAGAAAGAAGCTGCAGGAGCTGGGCATAGTCAGCGCCAAGCTTGAAACTCCTTCTTCGAGAATTACTACGCCCTCTAAAATGCCAACAAAGCCTGAAATACCTGCCATAACCGAGTCTCCAATGACTGCCATTACACAAGAGCCTCTGGTGGAAGAGCCGCAAGTGGTAGTAATTGAGCCGACAAACTCGCTATTGGTCAATGCAACATTTGAACAGCACGTCCAAATAGCGGCGATTATCGGCTACGTGGACAGCGCGATGGAGAAAGAGGAGATACCTTATCAGCTTTACCCACTGCAAAACCAGTCGCCTGAACATTTAGCCGAAGTCTTACAGAAGCTTATCCAGGAGACCGTTGTGGACAAGGAAGGTAAGATTGAAAAGATCATACCAAAGCAGGAAGAACAAATAATCATAGTTCCCGACCCAAATACTTTTTCATTGATTGTCTATGCCAGCAAAAAGAATCAAGAATGGATAGGTAACTTAATAGATAAGTTAGATAAGCGTAGGCCGCAGGTTCTTATAGATGTAACGCTGGTAGAAATCGCCAAGAGCGACGCGTTTAATTATGATCTGAATGCACTATCCAGCTTTCCGGATTTAATGGACACCTCTGGCCTGACCGGTGCTATCCTGCCGGGTGCCACCGGCGGCAGTTTGGTTACCAGGCTTACAAATAGTAAACGAGACCGCTTTATCGATTTTCAGTCCGACAGCGGCCTGGGAACCGGTTTTTACGGTGATACGCACATTAACGCTTTACTGACCGCTATGCAGCAGAAGAATTACGGCAGGGTTCTGGCAAAGCCAAAAATCTTAGTTAATGACAACAATCCAGGCAAAATCAGCACCACGGATACCACCTATGTTACTCGGACCTCGTCTATCCCGGTGACCTCAGGAGCAGCAGGACAGCAAGCCACTCTCATCCAGACGGCCACTGAATTTCAGCCATTTGATGCGGGGATAGAACTTGAGATTACGCCTCATATCAGCGAAGGTGAATTACTTCGCCTGGATATTAATTTGAGCAGGAGGGACTTTGGAATCATAACCGGGCAGAAGCCACCGGATACTACAGAAAGTGAAATCAACACCACGGTTACCGTCCCCGATGGCAGCACTATTATATTGGGAGGCCTGCTAAAACTGAACCAGAGCAAGGGCGGAACAAAGGTTCCCTTACTCGGTGACATTCCTCTTGTGGGGGGACTATTCAGAGGCGTAGCTAACAGCGACATCCAAACGAAGCTATACATATTTGTTAAAGCAGAGGTCATAAGGCCGGAAGATACAACTTATGCCAAACGTGGCTTGGAGCAGATATCAGAAAGAAATAAAAGCGCATTCGAGCGACACGAGCAGGAATTCCAGAAATACGAGGATTGGCCGGGCATAAAACCTCGACCAATAGACCCGCAGAAAGTGCTGGAAGCTGAATAAACTCTGGTAATTGGTGATTGGTAATTGGTAATTACCAGTTTCCAATTACCAGTTACCATTTAACCAATTATGAATCTATGAAAGATTTATTGATACAAACTGCTAAGCGGACCGGCCTGGTTGACGCAGAGCAATTGGCCAAGTTCCTTGAGGAAAACAGTGGTCATGAGCGGCTGGATGAGCTTCTGCTTAGCTGCCCATATTTTACCGAAGACGCTGTTTTGAAGCTGTTTGCTGAGGGTCTGGGCTGGGAATTTCTGCCGGAAATACCACAAAGTGCAGTGCCTGCGGAGTTCATAGAAGCAGTCCCTGCGACCTACGCTCAACACCATTATCTTATCGGGATAAGGCGCCAAGGCGATAATAGAGAACTTACGATAGTTTTGTCCAAGCCGTTGGATGCGAATGCTCTGGATAACGTCTCAAAGATGATGGGCCTGTCGGTAAAGCCGGCAATATCCACCCGCGCCGCCATCACCTCGGTAATAGATATTGCCTACCAGCAGAGAACAACGGTCATCGAGGAGGTCGCTGAAGAGCTTGACTCGCAAAATCTCGAGCATCTGGTTGATGAGGTTGCCGCCTCGGATGACCTGCTCGATGTGGTCAATCGCCCGCCGGTTATTAGGCTGGTCAACGACCTTCTTTTCCGTGCTCTGCAGTTGCGGGCCAGTGACATTCATGTTCACCCGTACGAGAGCAAGATTCAGATTCGCTATCGTATTGACGGCATTTTATATGACACCTTGAGCTTGAACAAAAATGTCCTGCCGCTGATTATCTCTCGTATCAAGGTTATGGCCGGCATGGATATTGCGGAGCGTCGGCTTCCCCAGGATGGCCGATGCAGCGTTCGGCTGGGCCAACGTGAAGTAGACCTGCGTATCAGCACCGTGCCTACCAGCTACGGCGAACGCAGCGTCCTGCGAATTCTTGATAAAAGCACCGGGCTTTTCGGATTAGATGAGCTGGGCCTGTGGGAGGATGATTTGAAAAAATTTGATAGCTTGCTGCACCGCTCTCACGGGGTTATTTTCGTAACAGGCCCCACAGGCAGCGGAAAAACCACCACCCTTTACGCCTGCCTTAATAGAATTAATTCATCTGAGAAAAATGTCATAACCATAGAAGACCCGATCGAATATCAGCTTGAAGGGATCAGCCAGATCCAGGTTGCCTCTAAGAAAGGCATGACTTTTGCCACGTCACTTCGGCACGTGCTGCGTCAGGACCCGGATGTTATAATGGTCGGTGAGGTGCGAGACATCGAAACAGCCCGTATGGCAATACAATCCTCGCTGACGGGACATTTAGTTTTCAGCACACTGCACACCAACGACTCCGCAGGGGCAGTAACTCGACTTTTGGATTTAGGTGTGGAGCCATATCTGGTAAGCTCATCGTTGATTGCCGTGATAGCGCAACGATTAGTGCGAAAGGTCTGCCCGAATTGCAAGCAGGAATATCAGCCTACGCTTCGCGAATTAAGAGAGCTTGGGCTGGGAGATGTACAAGCACTCCAATCAGCAAAAAAAAATGGGAAATTTTTTGTCGGGGCAGGGTGCGACAAATGCTTTCAGACCGGCTATCGCGGCCGAACAGGCATCTATGAAATGATGCTGATTAACGAAGAGATTCAGGAGCTTGTTTACAAAAGAAAAACTGCTGGTACCATAAAAAAGGTGGCCCTTGATGCCGGGATGCAGACTCTACGCATGGATGGAGCCAGAAAAGCGTTGACAGGGATAACAACAATCTCTGAAGTATTGAGAGTGACACAAACAGACGTAATGTGAAAAATACGAAATACGAAATCCGAAGCACGAAACAATATCAAAATCCAAATGACAAAAACGTTTAGAATTTTGAATTTCTGTCATTTGAATTTGTTTCGAATTTCGGATTTCGATATTCGAATTTGGTTATTAGATAGTTTTTTAATTTAGCTTATGCCACGGTACCATTATACAGCGATAGCAACGGATGGTAAAAAGATTAAAGGCGCAATTGCTGCTGAAAGCTCCTACGCCGCGCGAAAACAGCTTAGGGCCAGAAGTATTCACCCTACGTCAGTGACAGAGGTTACCCCAGACTGGATCGGGGGCCAAGGGCGAGCGGCACTATTTTCGATCTTTGCCCGAGCCAGTAAGAGCCAAATAATCGATTTTACCAAACAAATGGCTACGCTGCTTAATTCAGGAATCAAGCTGACCGAGGCGCTTTCCGTACTTACCTGGCAAACCTCCGATGTACGATTCAAAAATGCCATTACCGACATTCGTGACCGCGTTGTCACCGGCGAATCGTTTACAGATGCCTTGAAGGATTACAGCGATTATTTTGATGTTGTATATGTAAGTATGGTCCGGGTAGGTGAGGTCACCGGCTCTTTAGGCAAAAGCCTTTCGACCATCGCAGGCTTCATGGAGAAACGTCAACGGGTAGAATCAAAAGTAATAACGGCAATGATATATCCGATTGTTCTAATTTTTTTCTGCATCGCAGCAATTCTAATTCTGACAACCAAAGTTATTCCGACCATAGGTGAGCAAATTAAAAGGGCAGGGCAGGATCTGCCCTGGATTACAAGGCAATTGATGAATGTAGGCTATGTGCTGACGAGCTGGTGGCTGATAGTGGTTATCGCAGCAGTGGTTGGGAGCATCTGGAGCCTGAGAAAGTTTTTCAAAACCGACCGAGGTGCATATTTACGCGATAAGCTGTTACTGTCTTTGCCGATATTCGGCCCGCTTATAAAACAGCGTGTGGTTTCCCGTTTTGCATCTACTCTATCGACTCTTCTTGGTTCGGGACTTGCTATGGCTGAATCTCTTGCGGTGGTGGCGGAGGTCACCGGCAACAGTCTTATGAAGCGGGCCATCCGACAATCGCGAGAAAGGATTTTAGCTGGCGCTGATATTGCAACACCGTTAAGAGATAGCGGCGTTATCGACCCTGCTATCGCACATATGGTTGCGGTTGGAGAAAAGAGCGGTGAATTAGAGACCATGCTCAAAAACATCAGTGACAACCTTGAGGCCTCCACGGACGTTGTTATTGAAAGGCTTAGTGCAGCATTAGAGCCGATTATTATAATTTTTATGGCGGCAATAATCGGTATAATTGCTTATGCTACAATATTGCCGATCTTGAAGATTTCAGCGGTACAATTCTAAGTGATTAATTTTGGGAGTTTGATAGGTATATGAAACGACGAAAGACAAATTTGAAAAGTGGTTTTACGATGGTAGAGCTGATGGCTGTGCTTATCATCCTCGGCTTGCTCGCAGCGGTGGTGGTGCGTAATTTCGTGGGCCAGACCGATAAGGCACGGGTCACAACAACAAAAGCCAATCTGCGGCTTCTTAGTGGGGCTGTTAATCAATTCAAGATGGACACCGGACGATTCCCAACTGAAGAGGAAGGACTAAAGGCCCTTATTGAGCAGCCGACAGATGTTGAGAATGGGCCGGCGGGCGGGTATCTGGAAACCACGGAAATACCGAAGGACGGCTGGGGAAATGATTTCATCTATGTACTTTATCCAGAAAGCGGCAAGCCATTTGCAATTAAGAGCCTCGGCGCCGATGGCGAAGAAGGCGGCGAGGGCAACGATGCCGACCTGCTCAGCACCGATGCAAACTAAACTGGATGCTCGATACTGGATACTCGATACTCGCAGGGAGCAGAACGAGGGACGAGAATCGAGAATCGAGAATCGAGTACGCGGTTTCACTCTGACTGAGCTAATCATTGTAGTGTTGATAATCTCGCTGTTTGTGCTTCTGGCGCAGGTGAATTTTTTTGGATTGCTCAGAAAGAGTACTTTTAAGGCACAAGTGCAGGATTTTATCTCGACTATGCAGATGGCTGCAAGCGCCGCAGCCCAAAGCGATAGAAGATACGAAGTCATTATCGACCTGACAGAGCAGAGCTATTTGCTTCGCCAGATTACTTCGCCCGATCTGTCAGAGGTTCTGGAAGAAGAGATTATCGTCGAAAATAATTTTAGCAATAACTGCCGGGTTGCTTATGTCCAGTTCGATGACGGGGACTACACCAACGATGGCCGAGCAAAGTTCCGAGCGGGACATGCAGGCTGGCAATACGGCGGAAAAATCGTCCTGCTGGACGAAAAAGAGCAGCCCTATTCGGTTGTAGTGAACCGTCTTAATAGAATTATTGAACTTAAAGAAGGCGAAGTGGAACTGTCGGTTCCAAAAGCTAAAGATGAAGTACCTTTCTAAAGACATATATCGTACTGCGTATTGCGTCGTGCGTACTGCGTCGTCTTCTATGCGTTTACGCAATACGCATCACGCACGACGCATCACGAGGAAGGGCTTTACCCTGATAGAGGTTATGGCTGCTCTGATTATTCTGGCTATCATAAGTTCGAGCGTATTGGTTGTTATAAACCGCTGTGTAGCCTCAGCGGCAGATTCCACTTTGCGAATGCAGGCCTTCGAGGTGGCACGCGAAAATATGGAGAAACTGCTGGCCTCGAATTCGGTGGAAGAAAGCGTTGACTATGGCGAAAGCGACAAATATCCCGAAATTAAATGGCAAACAACCGTTGAAACATTCTATGAGCCGATAACCGCACGAATGTGGGTCAGAGCGGTTTGCTCAGCCGAGTATAACGACATCAAAGGCGAACCGCAAACAGTTGAACTAACGCATTGGCTAACCGATGTAACAAAAGAACAGTTGGTTGCAATTATGGAGCGGCAGGGAGAGCAACAACAAGATTGGCCAGCCGACCAGATTATCGCAACCGTCGAGGAAGCTGCCCAGTACGCAGAGGTCGACGTGCAAACTATCCAACAGTGGATGGACAACGGTATGCTGACGACTGAAAATGGAGCTTTTATCAAGAGTAACCTTGATCTTTACAAGCAGACCGATGGCAAACCAAGTGATGAGGAAAAAAATCTGCAGATAAGATCTGTTGAGCAGCTATTAGAATTAATGGAACAAAAGCCTGAGCCGGTCGAGAAAAAGACATCTGATGGGCCCAAGCAAGGCAAGATAGACCCGGTGACAGGTCTAACGTATGAACAGCTCGAACAAATGGATATTAGCGAACTATTCAACTTATTAAAAGACAAAAAGCGCTAAGAGTTTTGATTTCGGTGATGCACTGAAACGTAAATGATATGAAAAAAAACCTTGGCACAATCAGAAATCTGGAAGGTTTTTCGCTGGCTGAGATGCTCGCAGCACTGACAATAGCAGCGATGGTTTTGGTGGCGTTGCTGGGTATTTACAGCCGAGCCGAGCGCTCCGCTTTCGCAGCGACAGGTAAGCTCGACAGCTCACAACTGCCGTCCGAGGTTCTGCAACGCATCGCCGAAGACCTGGATAGAATAATCGCATCCGGCTCAGATACGCAAATCACCATTGAGAACAAATCTGAAAAAGGCTTCCCAACCGCTCGGCTGACAATTCGAAAAAGCATTTACAACAGCAGCAATCAACAGCAGACATTTGAAGAAATCGTCTGGCAGACGAGCTTTGATTATGACACTGGTACCAACGGCTTAGTTCTATACCGCAGCCATAGCGGCATAGCATTAGAAGATAAACTACTGGACGAAAAAAGACAGGATTGGGAAAAGACCTATTCTTTTGTGCCAATTTGCACCGGCATTACTTTTTTCAAGGTCCAGGTTCCCCAGAGCAAAGAATTTTTGGATAAATGGGCGAGTCCTTCGCCGCCTGCCGGCATTACAGTAACTATTTCTTTTGCCGAGCCTTTACAGACGGTCCAGGGCACCTTGGATGTGCCGGAGGCAGAAAAAATCACACGAACCATAGCTATCGATAGAACAAGAAAAATCAACTTCAACCTCCCACCAAGCCAAGGGCAGGAGCAAGAAAAACAAGAAGCAGAAAAAATAGCAGCAAAAGAAACGGCACAGAAAGAAGAAGAACAAAAGAATAAAAACAGCGATGAGAAGCAAAAGCCTAAATAATTATGGTAGCCGAACCCAGCCGGGTATTGTGCTGCTGGTAACATTAGTGCTATTGGTGGTGCTGGCAACGCTCGGTTATACCGTCAGCAGTCGTGTTGCAGCCCAGCGCCATCGCAACCAGTATATCATAGATTACAGCCAAACTCGCTATGGTTGTGACTCGGCTGCAAAATATGCCCTTGCCACCTTGCAAGAGCTAAGCCCACAACTAATCAGCCGGCCGAACGAGCCGGATTTTTCTGATTTGTTCGCCCTCAGTGAGGTCGAATACCAGCAGTTTTTAGCTCAGTGGGCCGCCGAAAATACTATCCAGACAAAGGCTAATTTTAGCACCATCAAAGGTATCGATGATACAAATAATATCGGTGATATAAGCAATATCGATGATATTAATGACATTAATGATATCAACGATATTGATCCTAATGAGGCTGGTTCTGTAACGGTACGCGGCCCGTATGGCCCAGCCTGGCCGTTTGTAACTGAGCCAGCCGAATTTGAGGTTGGTTCGGCCACCGTCAGGATTGAAATTGAGGATGAAAACGCAAAATACCCTATCGGTTGGTTGCTATTGAGTGAGCCAGAAGTTCAGCGTCAAGCCGCAGCAGGGTTCGAAATCTTCTGCGAATGGATGGGACTGGGAAACCAGATGAGTGATTCACTAAAAGACCAGCTAACGCAAATAAGCCAGATAAAACCGTTCAAGCTTGAATTCAAGCCGATAATGCAAACGGTAAGAGTGCCGACACCGACAAAACCCACAACCAGCAGTGCAAAGCCCGGCCAAACAACCGTCACAAGAAGCACCAGCCCACAGATAACTACAAAAACTACAACTATAACTATCTCCGACCAGATGGCCAAGCAGGATGCTGATTTTACAAAGCTTCTTCACAGCTCGCTGATTGATACCGAGGCCCTGGCCAGGCCGTACATAGAAGGCCGAAAAGAATCGGCTCTGAAATATATGGGAATGTGGGCTTCCAGACGGGTCAATATAAATACAGCCCCGCGACACGTGTTAGAGGCAGCTTTTGCCTTCGGCGGCCCATCTGACGCCCCTAAAATCGCTGAACAAATAATACAGACAAGACGTGTACAGCCTTTTACAGATATGGAAGATTTCAAGAGGCAGCTGCTTAGATATTCTGATTCGATTGGAAAGTGCGAAAAATATATCACCACCAGCAGCGAGTGTTTCACGATTAAAGTAACCGCGGTAAGTGGAGTAGCTAAGGCATTAGCGACTATAGCGGTAACGAAAGACGGCGACAAAGTAAAACGAACTGCCATAATTTCCGATTGATAGATAATCTATTAGGAGTTCGCTCGAAGTGAAATCTCAGAACCATTTGGGAATTTATCTAAGTAAAGACCGAGCGACCGTGGTTTGCCTCGGCTCGCCCAGCCGAGACGGAAAGGTCTTAGGCTGTTTTAGCGTCTGCATCGAACAGCAAGAGGAACAAAATCAACAAGTATTGGCAAATCTTATTGCCCAGCGTTGCGCCGAAAGAGAATGGCAATTCTCCGAGGTTGCTGTGGCCCTGGATTGCGCAATGTTTATGCAGCAGAACATGCACAGCGAATTTAACAACCCTAAACAGATCGCTGCGACCGTTAGATTTGATACCGAGGAAGCTCTTGCCACGGACATAAGTGATGCGGCGATAGCTTTCCGAATAACTTCCAGCGATGAAAGCGGCTCGGAGCTAACCGTCTTCACCGCCCAGCAGAAAATATTGTCGGATATCCTTGCTTCTCTGCAAAGTAATAACATCGACCCCGTGACTATAGAACCGGACGTTAATTGCCTATCAAGATTTATTGAGCAAAACATACTGTTACACCAATCGCAGCAAGCAGGGACATTATTCGGATTACTTTCCAGCCGCCGGGGCTATTTTGTTACTTGTTCAAGCTCGCAAAAGATATCCACAATGCGAACATTCTTGGTCGGCCCGACACAGGATAGAAACGAGCTGCTAACAAGGCAGATGCTTATAACTACCAACTTAACCAAGGCCAGCGAGCCGATAGATTGCCTGAAGACTTCCGACTCTACAAATTCTGTAAACTATCAGCAGCTTAGCGAAAAGCTGGGTATTGAAGTTGGCATCGTTGATCTGGTCGAGTCTGCCAGGATCAAGCCAGAAACTCTGGCTGATTGCGGCGACCCGGTCGATTTTGCCATCGCCTATGGGGCAGCTTTGGCCCATCTGGAAAAAACACCAAGCATAAACTTCCGCAACGAGTTTATGCCCTATCAGGGCAAAAAACGCCGGCTGCTGAGAAAAATTAAATTCCTGAGTGTATCGGTTACCGTTCTTCTACTTGCGGTCGGCTTATATTTTCAAACACAACTATTGACGGTAAACAAGGCTCGAAGCTCTCTAAGCGACAAGTTTGCGCCACAGTATTTAGCTGTCATGCCGGGAAAAAAACAATTACCAGCCAAATTCTCACAAGCCGTAGCAGACCTCGGCAGTGAATTAAGACGTGTCAGAGATGTTAAAAGCGGTCTATTTAGTGTTAAAGGTGAAGAATCTATATCGGCAAAGCTGACTGTGGTGCTCGAAGCGCTCAACAAATACGCGGCACAGACGGCCTTAAGCATAGATTCAATCTCTATTACAACCAAGTCCATTAGTTTAGCAGGCGAAACTTCTAATGCTACCAGTACACAAAAGCTGCGAGAAGCACTAAAAGAAACAAAGCTGGGCAACTTACAGGAGCGTGTTTCGTCAGGAAAAAGTGGACGCCATAGTTTCAGCATAACAATTGCGCCGGAAAAATAGCTAAGGAACTGATTGATGAAAGATATATACAAGAATCCCACTTTGTATTACATACTCGTTCCCGTCATAGCCGCTCTATGGCCTTTATTGGTCTGGACGGTATATCTGCCGGATGCGAAAGGCAGCTTAAATAGCGATGTGGACCAATATGAAAAAGCCCAAAAAACAATTGCCATGATTTTAACCCTCGACCTCGATCGGCTTCAGTTAGCCGATACGAAAACGGGTGCTACTGAATTTGATTATGTCAATGAAGTTTATAGGATTGCAGCTCTGTCCGGAATACCGCCGGCTAATTGCAAGCTCAATTCACAAGTACCCATAAAATCTGGCGAGCAGAAAAGCCAAAGTGCCAAGGTAACCTTCAAAGACGTTGATATAGTAACATTCGCCAAGTTTCTCTCCACTATTCAGCTTCGCTGGGCAAATCTGCAGTGTACGAAAGTTACGCTAACCAAAAAGAAAGGCCTGCCTGACACGTGGGATGTGGACCTGGATTTCAAGTATTACTACTAAAATCAGCCCATAGCACCATCAGCTAAATTGTTTTAACATCTTTTCTATTGTAAGTTTAGGAAACTTTGGCTATCACTATATATAGTGTATTGCTTAATTTGTTCAGGTAGGCTCGGCAAATCGGCCCAGCACGAAATTTTAATACCGGATAGATTTGTCCAAAAACCGTTTTTTTAATATTAATAAGTGGCATTTTATCGCAAGTTAGGCCAATTTAAGCTCTTGTGAACAGGCAAGTAAAAACCAAACTTTTCTAAAGTTTTCCAGCCGTTACTGTCGATATCAATACTGCAAGATTGTTTCGGGCCTCCAAAGGGATTGGTGAGGCATACAACATATAGTGGTTATAAAACCTCAGACGAAAAGATGGACGCTTTCGTTTGGCGTATGTTCTACAAGGTAATCGAGATGCCGGATTCTGATTCTAAGGGCCGTTTGGAAGGTGAAGCTCGGCAGCTAGAGCCCGTCGAGGAAAACGCGGCTGCCAAGGAGGATTTGACTATGGAACAAATCCTTGAAAATATCCACAATACACCCATTGGGCAGGTATTGAAAAAGATTGCTTCTCTGCCGGAAATTCGCAAAGAGAAGGTCCTTCGCATCCGCCGGCAGCTTACCGAAGGTAAATACAACCTCAACGAACGATTAGAAACTGCTCTCGATAAGGTTTTAGAGGACCTTACCACTTAAGAGCTTTCTATTTCGCTGGTTATTTCAGTAACCCCCCAAAATAGTCCTTAATGCACTTGTGGACTGGTAAATCAGGATTCAAACAATCCGGTACGGCACGGGTCTTAAAAAACTAACCGATTGACAGTAGATTTGTAACCGCCTTTAACTACGAGAGTAATTCAGGAATATCGTCGTCCGGTGGCTCATCCATCTCGATCGGCTTATAACCGGGCTGCTTTGATTTTTCCACCTCTTGCTTAAAGGCGATTATAACTTTTTCTTGAATTTTCCTGCGGCATTCTGCATTAATCGGGTGGGCGATGTCAGCGTGCAGCTTCATTCTGCCTTTGAAATCCTTTCTCGCCCGGTTTTCCGGCAGTGCCGCGCCGCAATTATTGCAGAATTTGGCTCGGAGATGGTTTTTGCTTCCGCATTTCTCGCAATGGTCGCTCATCTTTCTCGAAGGCATAGCAACGAAAAGACCGGTGGCGCCTTCGATGATTTTGATGTCGCGAACCACAAACTCATTGTCCATAGTTACTGAGCAAAAAGCTTTTAACCTGTCATCTTTGTTGTCCACTAATTTGACTCTGACCTCACTGATTTCCATTTTCTTTGCCTCACTTAAAGCTTTACCATCTATTGTTACTCACGATAATGCTTTTGCAGCCAAACTTTTCCTGAAGTTCGTGTCTGTACGCTGTAACTTTTTCCTCATCGCTGTTGTGGACGAGGCAAAACATTGCCGAACCAGTACCGCTCAGACACACAGGTCTGATACCCAAGGATTCGATCTTTGTTTTCAGTTCAGCCAGGTCTTTTACCAAGCCGAAACAACTTAATTGCAGCATATTTGCGCACATTTTCGCCACTAAATCAATCCTGTTTTTTTGGATATAGCTGTTTATCCGAGCGCTGAACTTTTCGTAGAGAGCTGAATCATGCCGGTAATTGTCGTAAACCTTTTTTGTAGAAACACTTACGTTTGGAAGTATTAATAGAGCCAGAAAGTTAAATTTTTTGCTTAATTTTTTAATTTTTTCGCCTCTGCCGCTGCAGTGCGCTAACGGTCCATCCAAAAAGAAAGCTACGTCACTGCCCAACCGTGGTGCTAATTTACGAAGTTGGCGATTGGGCAAATTAATATCCAGATATTTGTTTAGCCCCATAAGGGCCGCCGCTGCGTCGCTGCTGGCTGAGCCAAGCCCCGACCCAGCAGGGATATTTTTTGTCAAAGTGATTCTGATGTCGGCCTGCAATCCACAATTGTCAAGGAGCAGTTCAGCAGCCTGGTAGATAAGATTTTCTTTTCCCGCAGGTGCCCAGCATGGCCCTTGGCAGATAAGTTCGATGCCAGCTTTTCTGCCCGGCTCGATGAGAATCTCGTCGTAGAAGTTCACTTTGGCCATTACTGTTTCTATTTCGTGGAAACCGTCAGGCCGTTTGCCGGCTATAAGAAGACTTAAGTTTATCTTCGCAGGCGCTCGGACTAATAATCCATCGTTGAGAATTTCAAATTGTTTTTTGTCAGACATAGTTATTAAATGAAATTATTACAGGCAAAGCTGTTGCGTCAATCTTCACCAAGCGCCTCTATGTCTGCCAGGTCTTTTTTTCTGCCCAAAGCCTTTTTGTTGGAAAGAAACTCTTTCCGCCCAAGGTAATACACAGGCACGTTGCCGAAGGTCCCTCGAACTTTCCCTGAGAAAGCATCCTGCCATGAAACACCCGTGAGCGCGGTGATTAAATCTACACGAACAGGGGCAACGCCAAGCTGAACTACTTTATCAGGGTCCTGAAGGTCTGATATAGTTAAATTCAAAGAGCCGAAACCGAATTCCTCAAGAGCAGCAAGGATTTTCTTGGCGTTTTCTGGGTCAGGTTTTACGAAAATATCGATGTCACCGGTGAATCGAGGCACTCCATGGAACGCCAGTGCATATGCCCCGACAATAATGAATTCGGCCTTATGAGCGTTTAATAACCTGAGCAGTTCTTTGAAGTCTGGCTGAACTTCCATAGTAATGACTTCTTAAATATTCTACAGCTGCGATGCGCTGCTGTGGTGTTTTACTCAACCAGTAGTTTAGGTCATCTTTTATCTTTAGCCACTTTTGAAGTGGGTATTTATGTACAACTTTCTCAATCATAACAATATCCTAAAACAATTTTACTGTATAGTAAAGGTAAATCTAATATACTGTGTAAATGAACGACCCCACGTGGAACGTGGGGCTAAATATTTAGCCCCGCAATTTATTGCGGGGTTTGGGGGTTCTTACCCTCAAAATGATGGATAAAATTTATGGACGAATCGGAATCCAAAAAGGAAAACTGGCGGGCCGGCTGGGAGATTTGCTGATGATAAGAAAAACAAAATACGAAATTCGAAACACGAAATCCGAAACAAACACGAATGACCGAATTCTAAATGTCCAAAACAAGCTCTTTCGGCTTCGCCTCAAAGTAACTTAAAGAATATCGAACAAGGAATACTGAATGTCGAATGGTAAGCAAACAAGCAATAATTCGAGCGACCCCGCTTCGCTAAAGCTACGCAGGGCAGGCGAGCGACGAGCGACGCTTGTCCGCCGTAGCTTCAGCGAAGGCGGAAGCGACGAGTCAGTTACCTGGTGGCACTGGCACAGGCGGCTTTATAATTGGGTCATCCACTTTGCAGATACAAAACACGCTGAGGTTGCCCTTTTTGCTTTGAGCTTTTCCGAATCCAGTTTCTTCCCTGTTCCGCCGGATGTCCTGCTTGCGGCAATGTCACTCGGCGTGCCAAAAAAATGGCTCAGATTTGCGATTCTTTGTTCAATAGCATCTGTGCTGGGTGGTATTTTGGGCTATCTAATTGGAATGTTTCTTTGGTCGATGATTGGCCAGTGGGTTTATGCACATCTCGGATTTGTCGGCCTGACGGAGGCTAATTTTGCCAAATTCCAGAATTGGTACGGCAAATACGATTTCTGGATAGTCTTCACCTGCGGCTTTACACCTATTCCGTATAAGGCTTGTACCATTTCCGCTGGTGTAGCGACAATAAATTTCATTGGCTTTTTAATTGCTTCGGCGTTAAGCAGGTCGGCAAGGTTTTTCCTTGTTGCGGGTCTACTCGGCTGGAAGGGCGAAAAAATAAAACCGGTTATTGAAAAATACTTCAATTGGTTTTCTCTTGCTTTCGTTATCCTATTGATTGGCGGAGTCCTTGTGGTAAAATGGCTGCATTAAGTATTAGTGATTGGTTAATTAGTTAATTGGTGATTGGCGGCGGATTTCATGAATGACGTACAAAAACAAACACTTCTGGCGGTTGCACGTGACACCGTGGAGGCAGTTACTACCAACAGGCCGATGCCAAAACCTAAATCGGACGACCCTGAACTAAATGCACACTGCGGCTGCTTTGTGACATTGAAAAATAAGGGCCGATTGCGGGGCTGTATCGGCCAATTCATCTCTGAAAGGCCATTGATTGAGCTGGTCAGCCAGATGGCGAAGGCCTCCGCGACTGGTGACCCACGTTTTTTCGCCAACCCGATAACGCCCCGCGAATTAAAAGAATTGGATATCGAAATATCAGTTCTATCGCCACTGCAACGAATAGATGACCCTTTGAGTCTTCGGCTCGGTGTTGATGGTATCTATATTAAAAGTGGACGCGCTTCTGGCTGTTTTCTGCCGCAGGTTGCCACCGAGACCGGCTGGAGCAAAGAGGAGTTTCTCTCTTACTGCTGTGCACACAAAGCAGGCCTTACCGCTGACGCCTGGCGTGACCCGGAAACGGAAGTCTATTTCTTCACCGCTGAGGTATTCGGCGCGGATTTCAAAGAAATTTAAGAAACGTAACACGAAACATATGATATGAATTAATGTCAAAACAGAATCCGGTAACGATAATTTTGGCATCGGCTTCGCCCCGGCGAAAAGAATTATTATCTGAGGCTGGCTATAAATTCACTTCTATTATTCCGGACATCGACGAGTCAACTTTTCTGCTCACAGGTATTACAGCCAGCGAATATGCAAGTCGTCTGGCCTTAGCCAAAGCAAAAAGCGTCGCCCAGAAGTATCCTGACTGTTTGGTCATCGGCGCCGATACCGTGATTGATTTTAATGGGGAAATTATCGGCAAGCCCACCGATGCAAAAGAAGCCCAGCAGATTACTAAGAAGCTATTCAGCAGACCTCATAAGGTGATAACCGGCCTGGCAATTGTAAGACTAAGTGACGGGATCGAGATAGTAGAAAGTGATACGACAACTGTTTATCCTAAAAAACTGACTGCTAAGCAAATCGCCGAACATATCAAAAGCGAATCCTGGCGGGATAAAGCTGGCGCATACGCGATACAAGAGACTGGCGACGAATTTATCGAAAGAATTGAGGGCAGCTTGACAAACGTAATGGGCCTGCCAATGGAATTATTGCAGCGGTTATTGACAACAATTGTAAAAATATAGATATGGAACGATTAAAAAGTTTGTCCATCTTTTCTGTTTAGTGTATCCTAAGGCGACTGGAGCAAGACTATGAAACGCTCGATAGTTTATATCTCATTAGTTTTGCAAATCGTATTGGCAGTAGAGGCGGCTGAGCTGCCCACAGGCAAGTTATATACTAATAGTCTCGGCATGAAGTTTGTCCGCATTGAGCCTGGTACATTTACCATGGGATACAGCCAAGCAACGCCGATTCCCAGTGAAATTTTAAATGCCAGAGAGCATAATGGCCGAGATATAAATCTTTCTCAATTCGGCCGGTTCGGCGATTACGATGAGCATCCTGCGCACGAGGTTACGATTAGCAAAGCCTTCTACATAAGTGCCACTGAGGTCACCAATGAGCAGTATGAAAAATTCGATCCGCTTCACATGCACATCCGCGGCAAAAGAGGCTTCTCGATTGATAATGATGAGGCGGTCGTATTTGTCAGCTGGCATCAGGCCAAGGCCTTCTGTGATTGGCTAAGCAACAAAGAAGGATTGCCTTATCGTTTGCCGAGCGAAGCCGAATGGGAATACGCCTGCCGGGCAGGCACAACTACTCAATTCTCAACCGGTGATACCTTGCCTGACGAATTTCTAAAGAACCCCGATAATAGCTGGTACCCATGCCCGACGCAGGGTCGCGGCAGAGAAGAAGTGGTGCTGCTTCATGCTGGCAAAACCAGGCCCAATCCGTGGGGGCTATACGATATGCACGGAAATGTGGAAGAATGGTGCCTTGATTGGCACGGCCCTTATGAAGCTGAACATCAAACCGACCCCGTGGGTCGCGCTGATGGCGATTTTAAGGTAACTCGCGGCGGCAGCCACGGAACCGTTGCCTATTATCTGCGCTCGGCTAATCGGATGGGGACATTGCCTCAAGATAAGTCCTTTATGATCGGATTTCGCGTTGTCCTGGCGGAAATGCCGAAGACCGTGAATCATGAATCAGGGATCGTGAATCAAATTACGAATCACGAACCACCAACCACCAACCACGAACCACAAACTAAGCCCTATTTTTGTGGCCCTCGAAATTACGTTAAGATTCCGCCTGGCTCAATTGGGCCTTTGTTCTCGGCACACAATCACGACCCAGCCATCGTTGAATGTCCCAACGGAGACCTTCTTGCGATTTGGTACACCTGCGTCTCCGAGAGAGGCCGAGAGCTCGGTTTAGCGGCAAGTCGTCTGCGGTATCCCCGCTTGCGCGGGGACAGGCTTGCCCCTGCAAAAGCAGGGGATGAATGGGAGCCAGCATCGCCGTTCTGGGATGCCCCCGACCGCAATGACCACGCACCGGCTTTATGGCGAGATGGAGATAAGATCTATCACTTCGTCGGACTATCGACCGCCGCCACCTGGGGGCCTTTGGCCATCGTTATGCGGACTTCAGCCGACAATGGCGCCACCTGGAGCAAAGCACGATTGATTGTGCCCGAGCATCAGAGACGAAATCAGGTTGCAGAATCAGTGTTCCGAACGCAAGAAGGTTACATCGTGCTGGCCTGCGATGCAACACCGGCAGGCAGCGGTGGCACGGCCTTACATATCAGCAAAGACAACGGCCAGACCTGGACCGACCCGGGAGGCACCATCGCAGGCATCCACGCCGGCGTAGCACAACTCGATGATGGCAGACTGATTGCATTTGGCCGGGGCGATAATATTGATGGCCAGATGCCCAAGAGCATTTCCGCTGATTTAGGCAAGACCTGGACGTATAGCGCAAGCGGTTTCCCTCCTATCGGCGGTGGACAGCGGCTGGTGCTTCTGCGACTAAAAGAGGGACCATTATTTCTTGCTTCTTTTGCAACTGGAAAACCTCCTGTTTTTGTAACCGACGCTTCAGGCGAGAAAAAACCGGTGCAGGGACTGTTCGCCGCGGTCTCTTATGATGGAGGCCAAACCTGGCCTCACGTCCGTCTTGTAACCGACGATGGTCCTGAGCGCAAGGCCAAAACAACCGATGGCCGGGAATTTACTATGAGCCATACCAACGCTGAGCCGAGAGGCTATTTATCCGTCTGCCAGGGAGATAACGGACTTATCCATTTAATAAGTAGCTGGAACCATTACGTTTTCAATCTAAAGTGGCTGCAAACAAGTGTAGGGGATAGTGAATAGAGGATAGGGTATAGGAGATAGTTACCAATTACCAATTACCAATTACCAATGGAATTACCCAGGCCGCTACGCGGCATCATTCCTCCGATGGTCACGCCGCTTCTGGACCACGACAGTCTCGATGTAGCGGGTCTGGAACGGCTGATCGAGCACATCCTTGCCGGCGGTGTGCACGGCTTATTTATCCTGGGGACAACCGGCGAGGCGCCAAGCCTCAGCTACCGCCTGCGGTACGAACTTATTGAACGTGTCTGTGCACAGGTAAAGCAGCGGGTACCGGTACTGGTTGGAATTACCGATACATCCTTTGTCGAGTCAGTGACCATTGCCTGCAAAGCAAGGGACGCAGGCGCAGCGGCAGTTGTGCTGGCGCCGCCATATTATTTTCCTGCGGGCCAGCAGGAGCTATTAGAGTATCTGGAGCACTTAACGCCAGAATTACCGCTGCCGTTGTTTTTGTACAATATGCCCAGCTACACCAAGGCGGTTTTTGAGCCGGCCACCGTGCGGGCAGCAACCGACATCAGCGGCTTAGCCGGCTTAAAAGACAGTTCCGGCGATATGGTCTATTTTCATCGGCTGCAGTCACTGTTAAAAGACCGCCCGGATTTCACGCTTCTGATGGGTTCGGAAGAGCTGCTCGCGGAAGCAATTTTCTTGGGTGCGCATGGCGGTGTGTGCGGAGGAGCCAACCTTATTCCGCAGCTTTATGTCGATTTGTATAATGCAGCGCGCTCGCGGGATTTGTCGAAGGCTTCCGCCCTACATAACAAAGTGATGCAGATAAGTTCCACCATCTATAGCGTGGGCAAATACGAATCAAGTTACCTGAAGGGTCTAAAGTGCGCGCTTTCGTGTATGGATATTTGCAGCGACTTTTTGGCTGAACCGTTCCACCGGTTTCGCAGAGCGGAGCGCAACGTGATTTGCCGGCACTTAAAAGAGCTGGGAATATATGAGAGCAAACCTTAGCGCGATCGATCTATCTATTCTTTTTCTTTATTGCTGCCTGATGATTGCGATGGGGCTGTACTACCAGCGCAAATCTCGCACCGCTAATCAATTCATGGTTGCTGGTCGTTCTATTCCCGCCTGGGCGGCGGGACTTGCCGTGATGAGCACTTATACCAGCAGCATTTCATACATCGCCACTCCAGGAAAGGCCTTCGATACCAACTGGCATCCGTTTATCTTTTCACTTTGCATTTTTCCTGTGGCCGCTCTGGTCTGCAGATACGCCGTGCCATATTATCGAAAAAAGCAGCTGATCTCCGTTTATTCGTTTCTGGAAGATAGGCTCGGCTCCTGGGGGCGAGTTTATGCGGCACTATCGTTTCTGCTCTTTATGGTCGGACGGGTTGCAGTAATTCTTTACCTGGTGGGGCTGCTATTCAGCACGTTTGTTCCCTGGAATATCTGCATTGTAATCTTGGTCATTGGCGGCGTTACCATTATTTATACACTGCTGGGTGGGATGGAAGCTGTGATTTGGACGGATGTAGTACAATCAGCAATCATGATTGTGGGTATTGTCTTTTGCGCTATTAGCTTATCTATCGAAGTTTTTGCTGGGCCGAATTACTTGATGCAATCGGCTTTTGACGCCCATAAGTTTAGCTTCGGTAGCTGGGATTTGTCTCTGTCGTCTCGTACAATATGGGTGATGATTATCTACGGCCTTACAGAGAATCTCCGCAATCTGCTGGCCGATCAGAATTATGTGCAGAAATACAGCACCGTACCAACCGAGCGAGGGGCGAAAAAGTCCATCTGGATTGCCATGCTGATATATATTCCGCTGACTGCTATTTTTCTTTATATTGGCACCGCGCTTTTTGCCTTTTACTCTCCGGCAGGACATCGACTTGCAGAAAGGATAACTAAGGGTGACGAGGTCTTTCCGTACTTTATCGCCACGCAGTTGCCGGCAGGTCTGAAAGGCTTAGTCATCGCGGCGATCATAGCAGCCGCTATGAGCACCGTGGACTCGGCCTTGAATTGCTCGGCGACGGTTTCGCTGCTGGACTTCTATAAGCGATACATTAACTCTAAAATTACAGACCGGGCCTGCGTCTCTTTTCTGCGATTGGCAACTGCAGTGTGGGGCCTTGTTGGAACGGGTTTCGCTCTTTTAATGATTCGAGCCCACAGCGCCCTGGATGTCTGGTGGCAAATCTCAGGAATTTTTGGCGGCGGGATTTTGGGCTTATTTATCTTGTCACTGCTGCGTGTTCGACTTCGCTTGTGGCAGGGGTGTATCTGCATCGCAGTATCTGTAGCCGTAATCAGTTGGGCAACCTTTGCGCGGAACCTACCAACATTGGAAATTGGAAATTGGAAATTGGAAATTCCGGTGTGGGCCCAGTGCAACGTCGAACCGATCATCATAGGTGCTGTAGGAACAGCGGCGCTTTTAATGGTCGCCTTGCTTTTCGGACTGACTAATTTCATCAAAAACGTGGCACAAGCTTCCAGCTTGTGAAATTATAATTACAACCAGGATGGTTGTGCTACAAATTCAACCAATTTGCCGCTCTTGACAATAGCAGCGAGAGCATGTAACGATTCGTGCAAAAAGGTGTAGGCAATAGCAGCCGGTATCAGAATAACCAGGTGAATCCAATGATTCCAAAGGAACTTGAGACATTCCCGAAATGTACTGGCAATAGGATTCACTATATAGCCTTTTTTAGGTAGAACCACATGATATTGGCATACAATAACGCTAATTTTCAAGGCCAAAAGGGCTTTTTGCCGATGAATTATCAGTCCGATAACTCATTTTGGCAAGGAGATTGCCCATGGCCCAAAACTG
>Ga0315314_1000240_pt1 | contig 70039 bp, 64 predicted proteins | sample TDP9_MG_FD_203631 | JGI IMG/M metagenome (GOLD analysis project Ga0315314, IMG submission 203631) | Freshwater sediment microbial communities from Lake Towuti, South Sulawesi, Indonesia - TDP9 | ecosystem: Environmental > Aquatic > Freshwater > Lake > Sediment | place: Indonesia: South Sulawesi...
AAAGAAGAAGCAGCCCGTCCCCAGACACCGGGAGATAGATGATGATCTCGCGAAACATATTATGAAAATCCTGACCTAACGAAGAGCTCCAGCGGACTCGTAAACTCGCCGCTGAGCCCAGTGTTAGGCCTACGAAAATCATTATTTTGCGTATGGGGGGTCGGTCCGTGAATTTAGGAAACTCTTTTATCATCCTTACCCCAGTTCCGGCAGGGGTTGGACTTGGTCCCATAAATCTTATTGATCCGCCTTAGTTCGTTGTCATCCCTTTTTTGATTCCGCAAGGCCAATAGATCGGACTGGTAAATTCGGCAAGTACATTCCTAAATTCACGAATTGATCATTTTCCCCATGTATTTTTCAGGATCTTCTGATCGGCCTTTTTCGCCCAGAAATACATCCATCCCGAGCGCGGAGGACTGGATGTAAACCTGCTCGAGCGCATCCAAGAAACGCACTTGGCCTCTCCAGAAGGGGAAGCTTCCCAGTCCCTTCAGCAGGGCCGCCGGGACGGGTAGAATTTGCACCTCTTTAAAGAAATTATCGGGTAGGCTGCCTTCTCCCCAAAATTGCAAAAAATCAGATGGCAGCGGTTGAGAGCTGGAGACTTGATCTTTTTCGTCATCTATTACACTCCTGGATGCGCCCGCCGGCAGAATCGATTCATTCTATGATTGGAGCCTTCTGCAATGTAGGTCTATCGGGCCGAGGGTATTTGTTCCCTCAAAAGCTCCAGATATCTGGACCGCAAAGAGGGGTCATCCAGGCTCAACACGCCCCAGATGTATTTTCCCTTCCAGCCTAGGTCGACGGGACCATGATAGGGGTCCGATAACCGGTAAACCCCTTCGACAACGCTTTCTGAGGCTTTTCCCAGCTGCTGCAGATATTTCCTCATCATCCCGGCCGCATCCTGAACATCACTTCCTTCGATAATAAAGAGTTGAAATTTTCCCCCGGAAATTTCATAGTTGACTATGAAGCCCGAATGCAAGAAAGAATATCCGAGAAAATCTCTGGCCACAAATTTTTCTGTATTTTTCTTCTTCCCCTCGTCGGGGAAAAGGGACAAAACGGCCGGAAGGGATCCCCTCTCTCCCAGATTTTCTAAAACCTTTTTGGCGAAGGTGAAGAGCACCTCCCGGCTTTGCGGCCCAACGTTGTGGCTGCTCATTTTCACATAGCAGTTGCCGGTTATAAAATTCAGGAAGTCTTCTTCCATATATCCTTGGGCCCCGATGGGTAGGTAATGGGCTTGCGGCAGGCGTTCCTGGCTGTAAATCCCGAAGGCTTGGTTGGAGGTTCTATGCCGGTAAATTTCTATGGTTACGGAGGCCCCCTTTTCGTTGCGGTATTCCACCACCCTCAGTTCCTGAAAATCATATTTCAGGTAAAGATCCGCCCCACCGTTGATATAGTTGTAGAGGGTTTGCGGGGAGAAGATCTGGACCTGCTCGGCCCGCTCCCATCCTTCCACTTTAAAGAGGGCTTCGGAATTGCCCGCCCAGCAAACAATGGCGATCCCCGGCAGGAGAGAAATCACAGCCAGGAAAAACCTAACGGGATGAGCCTTTTTTCCGCAGGAAATCTTTTCCATCGGTTCCTTTCTCAGGTGATAAATTCTGGGGGGACCTCTCGCAGACGAACCACACGGCGCGCCCGCGCACCCACGTTAAACCCGTTGGCACATCGAACTGGGCACTGGTCGCAATCCGGGCATACTGCCAGCGGAAGGTTCAAAGAGAGGACTAAGTCCTGGGCTGCAGCCAGATTCCTATAACCGTAAACGTACATGTAAGCCCGCATCAAATCAGGAAGGGGGAGGCGCTCATGTCCACACCCTCCTCTCGATCAGATAAAACGAAATTGGATCCAGTCCCGTAAACTATTTTCTTTATCCAAACTTGTGACTGATGCCGTATCCTCCGCGGGGAAAACGCCATTCGATGTTGAGATGGGGACATCCAATGCGACAGGAGCCGCATTCCAGGCAGCCCTCGTAATGGACGCTGATACGGTCTTTCTCCAGTCTGTAAACATTTGCCGGGCAGATGTAGAGACAAGGTTGATCCGGACATTCTTTCAGGCAAAGATCACCATCGAGGATGCGTAAATGAGATTCATCATCCACCCGAAAGCGGTCTAAAAAAAGTTTGTCTTCTACTTTCATGCTCATCTTACGCTCCTCCACCCATCCCATAGAAGCCGGAGAAAGCTAAAGAGAGATATTCCCCTTTGAAATTCCCGCCAAATGGCTCTTTGCTTTTCTTTTTTGGACACTCCGTTAACCGTCAGCATCTCCCTCCCTGCCAGGCTGGTCAATGCTGGCAGAGTGGTAAAGATCTCCTTGTGGGTCAGCAGAAACCCACCAAACCGCCTGTATTTTTTCAGGTCCTTAAAGATGTAGGAGTCCTGCAACCTGGAGATATATCCACGAAGGCCCCTGCGGCTGAAATCCCCCTTTTTGATGGCCTCCCAGATGGTCTCGGCGGCAAATCGGCCCGAGGTCATGGCCAGGTTTGAGCCCTCCCGGTGCAGGGCATTGAACAGCATGCCCGAATCTCCAGCGATGAGAAATCCATCCCCGCAAAGTTGCGGAATAGCATCGTAGCCCCCTTCAGCAATCCAGTGAGCCATGTACTCCGTGGGTTTCCCACCCTGAATCAGGGGCGCGATCATGGGGTGCTCCTTGAATTCTTCCATCATCTCATAGGGGCGGATTTTTTTTCTGGAGAAATCGGATAGATTTGCCCCAATGCAGAGGGAGAGAGACTTGCGATTTGTATAGATTGCGGCAACGCCAACCATTCCTCTCGTGATCCCACCCGAGATTTCGATGGTCACTCCTTGGCCGGGCTCCACGTTGAAACGTTCCTGGATCTGCTCCTCAGTAATTTCGATCACTTCTTTGACAGCGAGGGCTACCTGCTCTGACCTGGGTTCGGGGCGGAATCCTGTTTTTGGCGCCAGGGGAGAGTTGATTCCATCAGCCAGCAGGACGACTTTGGCCCGAATCTCTCCGTCGGGGCGGTCTGTATTGACGCCAATAACTCGATGATTGTTATCCCACAGCAGATCCGTAACCACTGTTCCGCAAACCACCAGGGCTCCTTTTCTCCGGGCTTGCTCCGCAAACCAGCGGTCGAATTTAGCCCTTCCCACGGTGAAAGAATTGTGTTTCCGTTCATCCACGAAGATCTTGTCCCGGTAAGAGAGGCTGTATCCTCCATCCCTCCCGAGGTACCACACTCTTGACTCAATGATGTTCCGTTCGACGGGGAAATTTCTTTCTTCATAATCTGGAAGGATTTGGGCAAGGTCATGACCGTAGAGGACTCCCCCGGAGATATTTTTGGCCCCCGGATATTCTCCCCGCTCCGCCACGATGGTCTTGACTCCTTTCTCCGCCAGGAGGCATGCTGCCGAGATGCCGGCCGGACCTGCCCCAACGATCACTACATCAAAGGCCTCGTCCATCCTTCCCCCATTTAAAAAAATCTGCCACAGAGCACACAGAGGTCACAGAGAAATATAAAATAGTAGTTCAGAAATCTATTCATGACTTTGATATGCCCTTTTCTTATAACAATACAACAAGGTCATCGATCGACGAAATCAATATTGGGGCGTCTGCATTTCCTGATATTTATGACTCTGTGCGCTCTGTGCTCTCTGTGGCAAAAGAACTTTTCCTTTTCTTCAGACTGGCGATCAATGCCGGGACCACTTCCAGGTAATTTCCCACCAGGCCTACGTCAGCAACCCGAAAGATCGGCGCCTGCGGGTCAGAATTGATGGCCACGATCTTCTCAGACCCTTGCATTCCCACCAGATGCTGCACAGCTCCGGAAACCCCGACCCCGATGTAGAGCTTTGGGGCCACTGTTCTGCCGGTTTGGCCAACTTGGCGTTCATAAGGCATCAGGCCAGATTCAACCACAGGCCTGGAGCAGGCCACCACTCCCCCTACCAGATCGGCCAGTTCCTGAAGTAAGGGCAAGGAGGCAGCATCGCAGGCACCTTTTCCGGCTACGACGAGGGCTGGCGCGCGGGTGATGTCCACGCCGCCGACCTGGGGAACTTCTTTTATGAACTCGACGATCTCAGAAAGCAGACCCTCGGGTGGAATCCAAGGATGAGAATGAATCTCTCCTCTCCTGGTGCGATCCTTTTCACCGAGTTTCATGACTCGCGGCCTTACCGTGCTCATCTGTGGACGATGGGATTGGCAATATATGGTAGCCATGATATTGCCGCCAAAGGTGGGGCGGGTCATTAAAAGAAAACCTTTTTCTTCATCGATATTCAGGGCCGTGCAATCAGCAGTGAGGCCAGTCTTAAGATTCGTAGCCACAATTCCAGACAGGTCTTTTCCCAGTGTAGTGGCCCCGATCAGAAGGATCTCAGGCCTCACCCTCTCGCACAGATGCGTGAGAGCTTCCCCGTAGGGTTTGGAGAGGTAGCTTTTCAGCAGGGGATGATCGACCATATGAACCTCATCACATCCATAGGCGATAGCCTCTTTAGCCATCTCCCCTACGCGGTCCCCCAGGATAAAACCAATCACCTTTGTTTGGCACTTCTCGGCAAGCTCCTTTCCTTTTTCTACCAGCTCCCAGGACACCTGGGCGGCAATGCCATCTGCGACTTCGATGAAGATGGCCACACCATCGTAATCCAAAGGCCCGCTCTTGACCTCCTGAGCTATTTTGGGGCGTCTTTTCCTTTCGAAGCGCACAGCATCCACCGGACAGACCAGGGGGCATTGGCCGCATCCAGTACAGATTTCTGGGTCGATGACAGCCACGCCCTCTGCCGACATCTGGATAGCACCAACCGGGCATTCGCTTACGCAGATCTGGCAACCGATGCAGCGGTCAGGGATGACCTCGGCTACGTCAATTCCCTTTCTGTTCCTGGGCATGATTCTTCACGTCTTCCATTTATTGAAAAGATGGGTGGCAAACTTTTTATCTGCCAGCAGTGAATCAAGAAATTGCTCCACCCCACCCCCCGGGTCCTCGTGGGCACTAAATTTGGGCCCGCCTTCACGGATGGGTGGAGAGAAAATCCTCCTCACCCAGGTGGGGGAACCTTTCAGGCCCAGCTTCTGCGGGTCTGCCTGGATAGCCGCAGCGTTCCAAACTTTCACCACTGCTCGAAGGGAGTGGATTAGCAGTGGAAGAGAAGCTCGCCGTGGTTTGGCCAGCTCGAGTTCTGCGCTCAACAAGGCTGGCAGGGGGCCGCGGATGACCTCCAGTCCGCCTTCCACTTTTCTTTTGACCTGGATCTGTCTTTTGCTTTCGTCGATCCACTGCACATCGACCACGTAGGTAAACTGAGTAAATCCCAACCGCGTGGAAATTCCTGGCCCTGTCTGAGCTGTGTCTCCGTCAATGGCTTGCTTGCCGCAAAGAATCAGGTCGACTGGGTTATCGCGGCTTAATTTCTCAATGGCTTTAGCTAAAGTATAGCTCGTGGCCAGGGTGTCGGCGCCCGCAAAGGACCGGTCCGATAGAAGGACAACATCATCCGCCCCGAGAGATAATGCCTCCCGGAGAACATTTTCTGCCTGGGGGGGACCCATGCTGATCGCGGTGACCTTTCCACCGTATCTTTCCTTCAAACGAATGGCTTCCTCCAAAGCCACCAGGTCAAAGGGGTTGGAGATGGACTCTATGCCCGACCGAACCAGAGTGTTGGTCCTGAGGTCGATCTTCACCTCAGCCGTATCGGGCACTTGCTTGATGCAGCAGACAAAATGCATAAGTCTCTAAGACCGTGAGGCGTGAGTCGTAAGGCGTGAGGGGTTACAGAGTTTTGCGCTTACACCCTCGCGCCTTGCGCTCTCACCATTTCAAAAGGAGCGCCCCCACCCGGGTGATTCCCAAAATCTTGCAAACCCGCCACCGCTTCTCACCATCCCAGATGCGAAAGGCCTCCCCGTCGAACCAGACTTGAATGGGTTCAAGCAAGCCATTGGTTTGAATCGAACGGCAAAGCTCCTCGATGGATTCGCTGTGATAGATGAGGCGGAGGTTCGGGCGTATTCTTCCCACATCAATCTCGATGGGGTCCATTTTCATGCCCGATTCCTTTTTCGATCACCCGAGTATTTTCAAAATATAACCACAGAGGTCGCAGAGAATTTATAAATCTTAATGGACTTAAAAAGATGAAAATCTTCTGGTGAACACAGAGTATCTCTCTGTATTACTAACTTGCAAACTCTCGAAATTCTATTAAGCAAATCCAATCAGAAATCCCCCTCATCCCCCCTTTACAAAAGGGGGGAGAGGTCGGAGACTCGACTCTACGAGGGGGATTTTTCATGATTTTGGCAGCACAAGAGCTACCCTTGGCCATTCCTCAATGGTTGTTTGTTTTCTTTTGATTGCGGCTTTGCCGCGCTGTAGTCTCTGTGGTTTCATTGTAAACCGGATGATGCCAAGGATGTCAAGAAACAATTAGCAAAACCGAAAAAAATTCTCTTGACAAGGTTTCTTATTTCGGCTAAGCAGCACACTATCGCTTTGCCAGGAAAATCAGATTCTACGTTTTTGCCTCTAAGCATCCTTTATTAACCTACCTAATTCGGGAGTTGATTATGTTAATAAGGCGCATCTGTTTCTTTCTTTCCCTTGTCCTCTTATTTTTCCATGCCGGCCCTCATTCCCACCCTTGACCAGATTGTTACGGAAACTGGGATGGATGTACTTGCGCACACGAGATGGAACCATGCGCCCGTGGCCCAGGATCAGACAATGACCACCGATGAGGGGGTCAGCGTGGAAATCATCCTTTCGGCGGTAGATAAGGAAGGCGACCCATTAACCTACCAGATCATAGCCCCACCGACTAACGGAACGCTGAGCGGGGTTCTTCCCAAATTGACCTATAATCCGGCACCCAATTATTCCGGCCCAGACAACTTTACCTTCAAGGCCAATGACGGCAAAGCAGACAGCAATATCGCCACGGTTTCGATTACTGTACGGAAGAGTATTCCTTCTCTTAATCTCACCATCACATCCCCGCAGGATGGAGCCATCGTTAATGCTTCCCCGGTCCTGGTCTCAGGGAATGTGTGCAACAATGCTACGGTTATGGTCAATGGAGTCCAGGCACCGGTAACCCAAGACGCTTTCTCCGTCTCCATCCCCTTGAGCGAAGGGTTCAATACGGTTACGGCATTGGCTACAGACTCCTATGGCCAGAGTGCCTCGAAGAGCATCCAGGTTACCTTGATTACCAGGGGAGCCATTCAAGGAATGGTAGCCGATTCATCCACGGGTCTTCCTCTTATATCGGCACTGGTATCCATCACCGATTCCCAGAACAACACCAAAACAGCCCTGACCGAAAGCAGCGGCAGATATGCCATCCCCGACCTTGCAGCAGGAGCTTTTTCCGGAAACATCTCCAAAGAAGGGTATAATCCCTATCCCTTCTCCGGAACCCTTCCTCCAGGCCAGACAGTCATCATCGATGCCACCTTGACCCCCATCCTTCCCCTCATCAGCAACATCCTGGTCAGGGACATAACCACGGACTCAGCCAAGATTACCTGGACGACGGATATGCCAGCGGATAGCTTGGTGGAGTATGGGCCAACCCCGGCTTACGGAAGTTCAGTCTCGGATTCTACCCTGGCCACGAGTCATGAGGTTATGATCCAGGATTTGACTGCGGCCACGGAATATCATTTTCGGGTAATATCGAGGAATGTTTATGGTTTTGTTTCATCGTCTGGTGATTATACCTTTACCACGCAGGCGGTCACCAATCCGCTTACCCTGACTATCACCTCTCCCCCGGATGGTGCTACAATTACTCGGCCGGATGTAATGGTTAAAGGCACGGTCATCAATGCTCAAGGATATGAGACCGGGGTGGTGGTGAATGGAGTTGTGACCAACATTTATGGGAACGAATTTGTCGCCAGCCACATTCCTTTAGTGGAGGGTTCGAACACGATTACGGCCACGGCGACGGATGTGCAGGGGAACAAAGTCACAGCCTCAGTTACTGTAAATGCGGCACCTGCGAAGGATTATATCAGGATGAGAGCTAGCAGCGAAGTGCGGATTGGCCCTTTCGAGACCATTTTGACATTAGATTCCTCCCTTGACCTGACCAATGCTTCAGTAAGTTACCAAGGTGCTGGAGAGGTGGAATTGATTAAATCAGATGCCAGGGAGTATAGAGTAACCATTCAGGCCGAAGGGATTTATACTTTTACGGCAAGGGTCTCTGACTCCAGTGGGAACGTTTATGAGGACAGAATTGACATAATAGCCATGTCCAAGGCCGAGCTGGAAAATCGAATGGTTAGCAAGTGGGAGGGGATGAAGGAGGCGCTTTTTGCGGGAAGATATGGAAGGAGCGCTGGAGTTTTTCGTCTATGGAGCCCGCGATCAATACCGGAGGGTATTCGAGGAGCTTGGGAGTGAGAAAATAAGATCCATCTTTTCCAATATCATGGAGATAAAGCTTTACACTCTTTCTGAGGATACGGCTAACTGTGGAGCACTTCGTAGGGAAAGCGGCGGCATCCATTCTTATCCGGTGACTTTTGTTAAGGATGGCAATGGGATTTGGAAGATTATGGGATTTTAGGTTGATCGGGGAGGAGAATCCTTAAGGAAGGGGCAGATACGATGAAGATCAGGATGGGAATTCTATCATTCGTATTGGCTCTTTTTTCTGTTGGTTGGTATGCCGAGATGACTGGGGTGGTGGTGGATGCAGAGACGGGAGTGCCGATTGAAGGGGCGGTAGTATTGGTGGAATGGACGGTTGCTAAAGGAATTCCAGGGATGATGGTTACGGAGGTTTATGAAGCCACTGAGGTTGTCTCGGACAAAGAAGGCAAGGTCAAACTTTCTGGCGTATTTAACCCATCCGTGAATCCTCCCCAGGTGATCGTTTATAAGGCCGGGTATGTCGCTTGGCATAATGAGTTTATCTTTCCGGACTACAGAAAAAGAACTGATTTTCACTGGGGCAAGCACTATGTATTTCAGCTGGAAAAATTTAAAAAGGAATACACTCATAATGCTCATATGAGCTTTGTGGGCCCCTTTCTAACCGGAACTCCTTGGGAAAAAAAGAATACGATTTCAAAAGCCCTCGATTGGGAAGAGGGGATGGCATTCCAGGAAAGACAAAAACAATGGAGAAAAGATAAGAATTGAATTGAGGACTTAAACATGAAACGGAAAATAATCTTTAGCATAATTTCTATATTTGTCTTTTTCTATAATTTCGTGTTCGCCTATGATGAGAAAATAGGTCACCCGAGAATTATTGAAAAGGCAGCCAAACGTCTGGATTTTGAAAGATATCTTATTACCAATTTAGGGTTCATAGATGGCTTAAAAACCAGATTTCTAAAAGTCAGTAAAAATAATATATTAGAGTGGTTGCAAGAAGGTTCCCGACTTGAAGACTCACCTTGGTGCCGGGCAACCAATCATTTCCACAATCCCCTCAAACCCTGGGACCAGTCCTTTCTAACTGATGAGCCATTGTGGTTGGGAGTGCATTGTCGATCCTGGAAGCCATGGTATTCCAACATTACCTGGGCAACAGGTTTTCTATCCCCCGCCGGACCCAGGATCATCCCTACAAAGCAATGGATGGGTTGGCACGATGCCAGGGATTACTATTACTGGGCGTTAACCTCAATTTCCAATACCCACCGTGAAACCTACTTTGCCAAAACATTTCAGGCGTTGGGTCAGGTGCTGACCTGATGGCGGACAGTTTGGTGGAGTATGGTTTTACTTCATCCTATGGGGCTTCGGTTTCAGATTCTACCCTGACCACCAGCCACCGGATTACCCTGATAAACCTAATTTGACGTTGACGAAAATCCAGCCATTTTATATATTACTTTTCATCTTATTTCGTAACCAATATAGGAGAAATAAAAAATGAAGGAGTTCTCCTCCGAGCGCGCTCTGAGTTTTACGGAATCGGTCATCCGCGACATGACCCGGGTGTGCCTCAAACATCAAGGAATTAACCTGGCTCAAGGCTTTCCCGACTTCCCGGCACCAGCAGAAATCAAAGAAGCGGCCATAAGAGCCATTCGGGCAGATGCGAACCAATACGCCATCACGTGGGGAACGCCAGCCTTGCGCCAGGCTGTGGCTGAAAAATTTGCCCGCTATAATGGAGTGACCATGGACCCGGAAAAAGAAATTACGGTCTGCTGCGGCTCCACTGAGTGTATGATCGCATCCCTGATGGCCATCGTCAACCCCGGGGAAGAAGTCATTGTCTTTGAGCCTTTCTATGAGAACTACGGCCCGGACACCATCCTTTGCGGGGCCACGCCGCGATTTATCACCCTCCATGAACCAGACTGGCACTTTGACGAGCAGGAGCTGACTCGGACTTTCAACAACAATACCAAGGCTATCATCATCAATACTCCCAACAACCCAACGGGCAAGGTCTTTTCCCGCGAGGAGCTTGAGTTCATCGCCAAGTTATGCCTGAAATGGGGCGTCGTGGCTGTGACCGACGAGATCTATGAGCATATCCTTTACGATGGAGCCAGACATACCAGCATCGCCTCCCTTCCGGGCATGCGCCACCAAACCATCACCATCAATTCCATCTCCAAGACTTACAGCCTGACAGGATGGCGCGTAGGCTGGGCCATTGCTGCCACACGATTGACCGCCTCCATCCGCAAGGTCCATGATTTCTTAACTGTGGGGGCGGCTCATCCTCTGCAAGAGGCCGCAGCGGCCGCCTTGCGAATGGAGCCCAGTTATTACCAGACCCTGGCGGAAGAGTACCGAGAGCGCAGAGATTTCCTCCTTAAAGTGCTGGAGGATGTGGGCTTTCGAGTCTACCGCCCCGGTGGGGCGTACTACATCATGACAGACGTGGGTCATTTTGACTTCAAGGATGATGTGGAGTGTGCTTTCTATTTAGTGGAGAAAATTGCAGTGGCTACTGTTCCCGGAAGCTGCTTCTACAGCCGTCCGGAACGGGGCACGACCAAGGTACGTTTCGCTTTTCCTAAAAAGATGGAAACCCTCCAACAGGCGGCCGAAAGACTGAAGAAGTTCAAACCCAAAATAAAAAGAGGATAGAGGAGCGGCGTAAAGGCCTTGAGGAGCGTCTTTTCCCCCTTTCTCCCAATTTTCCTCTCTCCCCATCCCCCCATCTCCCTTTTTCCCCATCCCCCCATCTCCCTATCTTCCTTTCTCCCTATCTCCTTATCTCCCTATCCCCCTATCTCTTTATCCCCCTATCTTGTCCTTATCTCTTAGTACGGATGCGGATCTTCTTGTTCTTGCGCCACTCGTAAACGATGGGGCTGGCCACAAATATAGAAGAATAGGTCCCGATGACCACGCCGATGAGCAGGGCAAAGGAGAAGTCATGGATCACTTCTCCCCCGAAAAAAACGAGAGCTATGCAGACCAGGAAGACGGTAGTGGAGGTCACAATGGTCCGGCTGAGGACTTCGTTGATGCTGCTATTCATTACATTTGCCAGAGGATCTCGGGGGCGCAGACGAAGGTTCTCGCGGATGCGATCGTAGATCACCACGGTGTCGGTCAAAGAATAACCCGCCAGGGTGAGAAGGGAAGTGACCAGGAGGAGGTTTACTTCTTTGCCGAGGATATTAAAAATTCCAAGCACGGAAAGAACGTCGTGGAATGTAGCGGCGGCCGCGGCCACGCCGAAAGAAAACTCGAAGCGCCAGGCTAAGTAGACAATCATACCAATGGCTGAGATGATGACCGCAATGAGGGCGTCCTGCTGGAGGGTTTTGCCCACTTTGGGGCCGATCTCTGTACTGCTGTCCACGGCGAATTTATTGTCGGCAAATTCCTTGGCAAAAGTCTCCACGATCCGATCCGCCACTTTTCCCATGGGAATGTCGGTCCCTTTCTTGACCTGGATGAGGAGCTTGTTCCCCTCCGTGAACTGCTGGAGTTCGCTATCCTTGAAGCCACTCACTTCTAAGATATGGCGGGCTTTGTCCAGCTGAAAAGGTTTCTCGAATCTTAGCTGCACAGAAGTCCCTCCCGCAAAGTCAACGCCCAGGTTGGCCTGGCCGCGGATCAGTTGAACCAGGGCGATGATTCCCAGCGTCACAAGAATAGCGGAAAGGAAAAAGGCGTATTTCCTCAGGCCGATAAAATTGATATTTGTTTTGCCCAAGAGTTCGATGCCCATCTAAGGGTTCCATCCTTTCATCAGATGCTCAGGGTCTTGAGCTGCTTCCGGAAATTGATCCAATCGAAAATGACCTTCGTACCGATGAGGGCGGAGAAGAGGTTGATGATGACGCCCAAGCTGAGGGTGACGGCAAAGCCCTTGATAGGTCCAGTGCCAAACTGGAACAGGACCACGGCCGTGATCAGCGTGGTGACGTGCGAGTCGATGATGGTGAAGAGGGCTTTATCGTAGCCGGCGTCCACGGCAGCCCGCACCGTCTTCCCCAGACGCAGCTCCTCGCGGATGCGCTCGAACATCAGCACGTTGCTATCTACGGCCATCCCGATGGCCAAGATGATTCCGGCAATGCCCGGAAGGGTGAGAGTGGCTCGCATGGAAGCCAGAGCTCCCATGAGATAGACGATGTTCAGGACCAAGGCCCAATCCGCGATCAAGCCCGAGAGGCCGTAATAAACGGCCATGAAGACCACCACCAGGATGGAACCGATTATGGCTGCGCGAATCCCCTTGTCGATGGAGTCCTGTCCGAGCGTCGGGCCTACCGTAACGTTCTGGATGATTCTCACCGGAGCAGGCAGAGCCCCAGCCCTAAGAACGATGGACAGGTCTGCAGCCTCTTCATGGGTGAAGGAGCCAGTGATCTGGGCCTTTCCTCCGCTGATGCGTTCCTGAATGACCGGCGCCGAATAGACGTTGTTGTCCAGGACGATGGCCAAGCGCCTCTTCACATTCTCCGCCGTGATCTGGTCGAAGAGCCGGGCCCCGCGAGCGTCAAAGTCTAAGGAGACATACGGTTCGTTAAAGTCCGATTTGATGCGCATGCGGGCATCCGTGAGGACGTCGCCAGTCATTAAAGCGCGCCTCTTCAGAAGGAAAGGACGGCGGGTGACCACACCCGTGTCCTTATCGATAACCTTCTGGTAAAGGATCTCGTCCCCCGGCGGAATGTTTCCTTTGAGAGCTTCTTCCAAGCTGTTCTCATCATCCACCAGCTTAAACTCGAGAAGAGCTGTGCGGCCGATCAGCTCGATGGCCCGCTGCGGATCTTTAATGCCCGGGAGCTGAACGAGGATCTGATTCTCTCCCTGGGGGGCAATCACGGGTTCTGAGACCCCGAACTGGTCGATGCGGTTGCGGATGGTCTCCAGCCCCTGGCGGACAGCAGACTCTTCAATGGACCTGGCTTCTGCAGAGCTCATCTCCAGAAGATACTGGAACTTTTCCTCCTTTTGGCCAAAGGAGGCCACTTTCAGGTTGGAATATTGGTCAGAACGAATCTGGCTGAAGCGGTCGTTGGCTTTGCTGTCTGGCAGAACGACAGAGATCTTCCCCTCGGAGGTCCGCTCCGCCCGATGAAAAGGGATATCCTTCTTGGTCAGGGTGTTTTTGATGTCGCTGGCGTATTTGTCCAAGGCACTATCAACAGCCTTCTGGGTTTCTACCTCGAGCAAGAGGTGCATCCCTCCCCTGAGATCTAAACCCAGGTGAATCTTCTCCGAGGGCATGACCTTTGTCCACCACTTGGGCAGAGGATCGATGAGGGTGGGCACGAGGAAAAGGATTGATAGAGCCAGGAAAAAGGCGATCAGGCTGGCTCGCCACTGGATGCTTCTCCACATAATATTGATCTCCTTCTCACCCCCTCCTTTCTTGGGGAGAAGAAGGGGGGCAGGGTCTGGTTAAAGAAGTTGCACCCGGTTGATAAACAGCGCATACCGGCATTTCAAGAACTCGGCGGCCCGCCGGGAAGCCAGCATGCGGGATAGAAAAATCTCGAAGTATTCCATCACCTGCGAGATGGCTGTGTCGATCGTTAGCCTCAACGTTATGATCCGCTCTCCCGGTTCCACCTGCAAGGTAGCCTTCGTGGCTGCGAAGTTTACCCGGTCGTGGATATCTACGTTCAGGTATCTCCGGGTGCGCACCCGGCTGCGGTGGACATCGGCTTTGTCAGCCAGGAGTAAGGCCGCGGTGACCTCGTCCGTGACCTCGCCCTGTTCCTCTTCATGGTTCCCGATGGCCATGATCACGTCGAGAACCTCTGCGTCTGGCAAACCCAGCTCCTCCAACAGATCTTTGGCCAGCAGCGCGCTGGAGATGGGGTGTTCCTGCCGGTTGATTAAATTTCCGATGTCGTGCAGGAGTCCGGCAATGGCCGCCAGTTCCACGCGCCGCTGCGGATAACTCAACCTTCTCAAAATCCGGCCGGCCAGGGAAGATACAATCTGCCCGTGCCTAAGACCGTGCTCCGTATACCCGATGCGTTCCAGGTAAAGATCAGCCTGCCTGATGTAACGCATCACCTTGGGGTTCTGCTTGAGGTGATGGACGGTAACAACGCTCATCGCTTTTATTATACCGGGCTCTGCACCTTTCCGGCGATGGCATTGCGGGCAACTTTGATCCGTACCTTCTCGGCGATCTCCAGGGTGACCACCGTGTCTGTTAGGCCAGTGATCGTCCCATAAATCCCGGAGGATGTTACGACCGTCTCGCCCTTTTGCAGGGTAGACAGGATCTGACGGTGAGCTTTAGCCTTCTTCTGCTGGGGCCAGATCAGCAGAAAGTAAAAAACCACGAACATTAAGATCAAGGGAAGAAAGCTTCCCAGACCTTGAGTGCCTCCAGGCGCACCCCCCATTGCGTAAGCCAAATCACTGAACATCGAATTTTCCTCCTTATTGATTTTGCCGACTCGTCCACCCTCTCTCTACCCTTCCCCTCCAGGGGGAAGGCGAGGGCGGGGGTACTGAGTTCCTTCTAAGAGCCTTCCTCTTTTTCTCCCGCTTCCCACTTCGATTTAAAATCATGAATGAATCTGTCCAGACAATCTTCGGAGATGGCCTGGCGGATATCCTCCATTAAGGTCAGATAAAAATGGAGGTTGTGGATCGTATTCAGGCGCAACGCCAGAATCTCCTCGGAAAGGTAAAGATGTCTGAGGTAGGCCCGGCTGTAGTGCCGACAGACGTAGCATGGGCAGCTAAGGTCGATGGGTAAAGAGTCTTCCGCATAGCTGGCCTTCTTGATGGCCATTCTTCCGCAGCGGGTGAAGAGCATCCCATTGCGGGCATTGCGCGTGGGCAGAACGCAGTCGAACATATCGATCCCCTGCTGGATCGCCTCCATAATCTCCCCGGGCATGCCCACCCCCATGAGATAGCAGGGGTGCTGCGGGGGCAGAAGGGGCGCGGTCTCGGCTACAACCTGGAACATCGTCTCTTTGCTTTCACCCACGCTCAGGCCCCCCAGGGCGTACCCGTCGAAGCCAATTTCTGTAAGAGCTTCAACGCTCCTCTTCCTGAGATCGACATACATTCCTCCCTGGACGATTCCAAAAAGAGCTTGACCTTGATCCCGGTGGGAGTCCTTGCACCGCCGGGACCAGTTCAGGGTTATTTTAAGGGAGTGCTCTGCTTCTTCGTGGGAGGCAGGGTAAGCCGTACATTCGTCCAGACACATGATGATGTCTGCCCCCAGAGCCTCCTGTATTTCGACAGATTTCTCCGGGGAGATGAAATGGCGCGAGCCATCGATATGGGACTGAAAGTGGATGCCCTCCTTAGAAACCTTCACCAAAGAGTTGAGGCTGTATACCTGGAATCCTCCGCTATCTGTGAGCAGAGGGTAGTTCCAATGCATGAAGCAGTGCAGCCCCCCCATGCGGCGTATCCGCTCATGCCCAGGCCTCAGGTAGAGATGGTAGGTGTTGGAGAGGATAATCTCCGCCCCCATACCCCGAAGTTCCTCCGGGGTCATCGCCTTCACTGTGGCCTGGGTACCCACAGGGATAAAGGCCGGAGTATGAAAAACGCCGTGAGGGGTGTGGCATTGCCCCAGCCGAGCCCCGGAGTTCCTGTCTTTTTTTAGAATCTCAAATCGCATAAAAAATAGCCATGTAGGGGCAATTCATGAATTGCCCCTACGACCTAAAGAATCAACATGGCATCTCCATAACTGTAAAACCGGTAATTTTTTCTGATGGCTTCCTCATAAGCGGCCAGGATAAACTCTCTTCCGGCAAAGGCTGAAACCAGCATCAAGAGCGTAGAACGGGGCAAGTGAAAGTTGGTGATGAGGGCATCCACTGCTCTGAAATGATACCCTGGAAGAATGAATACTTCTGTTTCCCCACGCTTTGCCCGGATGAAACCTTTTTCATCGACGCAAGACTCCAAAGCTCTGGTGACAGTTGTTCCCACGGCTATAACCTTTTTGCCCTGGACCCGCGCAGCATTGACTGCCTCCGCTGTTTTCGGCGGAACGTCAAGAAATTCGGCCTCTAAGCGATGCTTCCCAATCTCTTCCTCCTTTACGGGGAGGAAAGTCCCGAGGCCCACGTGAAGGATCAGAGGGAGAATGGAAATCCTCCTCCCCTTGATTTCATCGAGCAGGGCCTCTGTGAAATGCAGGCCAGCCGTAGGCGCAGCGATAGCCCCCTCCTCCCGGGCGTAGACCGTCTGGTAGCGCTCAGAATCTCTGGCCCTCATCGCCGGGTCGCCGTTGCGCCGGATATAAGGAGGAAGGGGCGGATAACCGATCCGCCCCAAAGCCCGATCGATTTCTCCCTCGCCCTTCAACCGCAGCCTAAAGAGCCCTCCAGGTGTTCTCCCCACGAGCTCACCCCAAATCTCCCCGCCCAGAAGAACCCGGGTTTGGTCGCGCAATTTCCCGCAGCTCCTCACCAGGCATTCCCACTCCGTACCATCCTCGTCAGCAGTCGCGTCGCCTTCTACCCGCTGCCTTTTGCGAATTAGGAGAATCTCCACTCTCCCACCGCTTTCCTTCTTACCCATCAGGCGGGCAGGCCAGACCCTTGTTTCATTGATGACCAAAACATCACCTGGCTGAAGATACTCTGGCAGGTCAGAAAAGAGCCGATGATCCACAGATGCGCTTCCCCTGTTCAGGACCATCAATCGCGAACGATCCCTTTCTGGAAGGGGCTGCTGAGCGATCAGCCTTCTCGGGAGGTAGTAATCGAAATCCTGAAGCCTCATCTCCCAGGTTTTCCTAATTCTACTTTCTGATAGTAATAATGAATGATGGCCCGGTAATCGGCTCCTCCTTCAGCCATTCCTTTGGCTCCCCATTGACACATCCCGATGCCGTGCCCCCAGCCAAGGCCGGAGAAGATATAATCTTCACCGCTTTCCTGCACCACAAATTTGGTAGACCGGAGGAGGTCATACCCGAGGAGACGCCGCAGCTCCTTCCCCGTGATCTGAAACAGGCTTCTCCCATCCTTTATCAGAAGCTGCAAGACCCGGCCGCTCGGGCTCCGCTCAACAACTTCAATTCCCCAAACCGCAGAACCAGAAAAGCCCACGCTCTTGAGGGCCTTCCCCAGGGTCTCCCTATCCACCTGGTAATTCCAGTAGAAGAAGGGGGAATCGAGGCAAAAACTGCAATGGGTGCCCTTCAGGTAGGGAAAGTTTCCGGACCAGAGATATTCGGGAGATTCTGTCTTCCCCCCACAGCAGGCATGGTAGACGGCGAATATCGGATTTCCCTGGTAGAGGAGTAACTCCCCGTCCGTTTCGTCTACGGCCCGTCGTGATCGCTCATCTTCACGGTCAATCCCTCCGTAGACCTGGTCGTTCACCCCAGATTCCACGTCATACAGTTCGCCTGAGCGAATTCTTTTTTGGAAGGTAGCATAGGTCCTGGCCACGACAGCCTGAGCTTTGGCCACTTCCAAGAACCACTCGGAAGAAATCTCGTAATTGATCAGACCGACAAGGTATTCCTTCAGCGGCAGCTCGTTGATCACCCATAGATCTCGTTTTGGGCCGGGAAAGATCTTGAGTTTATCCCGGTAGCGCCGGCCGTTGAGCACCACGGGGCCGTTTGATGAGGATAACAAAAATTCCCTACCAGAGATCGCATACCCCTCAACCCGCAGACGATTTCCGGCCTCTCGCTTAACAGTCAGTGAAGAAGATCTTGTATGTTTAAAGAACCTTTGACCTGTCTTTAGGTCTTGCAAGACCAGTCCCCGACCAGACACTTCTAACCGGGAGACATCCCGGAGAATGAGGACCCGGATCAACTCCTTTGCCTCGGCCACCTCAGCGGAGGCAAAATAAATCCCCATCCAGAAGATGGCTCCCCAAAAGAAAAAAAACACTTGAGAATAAATCAGAATATCTCTGGAAAGAAATTTGGCTATTTAAACACTCTTAAGGGATGAATGTCAAGAATTATGCTAATAGAATTGCCAGGGAAAGTCAAATTTCCCACTCTTCCCCTTCTTTCTTTAAAAAAGACCCCGGAACAGTCGTAAACCCGGATAGGGTCTCAGGGTGATTATGTTAAACTGATCTTCTCGCAGACAGTTTCGCGCCACCCTCATCACATCCTCAGCGCTCACGGCCTGCACCTTGCTCAAAAATTCTCCGGGCAGTTCCCACGATCCGGCAAGGAGTCTCGGGCCGATGAAATCAGCCAGGGCTACATTGGTTTCGTGGCGGATGAGGGTTCGGCCCTGGATATAACTCTTTATCTCCTCGAGCTCTCGGGGGGAGAGGGGTTCTTCACGAATCCTCCGAAACTCCTGGAAGATGAGGGATTGAACCTGTTTTATGTTCTTCGGCTCAGTGTCTGCGTAAGTAGCCCATAGGCCTGTGTCGGAAAGGGGATGGTACAGGGAACCAACCAGGTAAGAAAGGCCCCTTTTTTCGCGTATTTCCTGATAGAGGCGAGAATGGCCCCCTGACCCGAGAATGGCGTTAATGATCTCAAAGGTTGGGCGGTCTGGGTCCCTCAGGCCCATGGCCTGGAGGGCCACGACCACGATGGCCTGATCGAGAAATTTTCTCCCCTTCACTTTTTTGAGTTCATCCTGACGCCGGGGAGGAGAAAAGGGGGAAGGAAGAGAGTCTCCCATTGGCCAGGACTCAAGTTTTTCCCGGGCCGTTGCCAGAGCGGCATGGGAATCTATGTTGCCGACGATCGTGAGAAGAGCGTTATTCGGAACGTAATGGCGTTTGTAGAACTCCATGAGGTCTTGGCGCTGCATAGCCGTGACCGTATCCTTGGTTCCAGAAATGGGCATGCCCAGGGAGTCTCCTGGGAAAAGAGTTTTGGAGACCAGGTTGAGAACGTAGCTGGGAGGATAGATATTACCCAGGGAAATCTCCTCAAGTAAAACCTTTCTCTCTTTCCCGATCATCTCCTCAGTCAAGAGCGAATTTTGGGCGATGTCCCCCAGGATTTCCAGAGCAAGGCCAAGGTGAAGAGAGGTGAGAGAAACGTGTAGCTGGGTGTATTCCCAGTGGGTATATCCGTTGAGCAAACCCCCGACCGCGGCAATTTCCCGAGAGATATCCTTGGCAGTACGCTTGGAAGTTCCCTTAAAGAGGAGATGCTCCACGAAATGGGATATGCCATTGAATGGAGGGGATTCGTACCGGGAACCCACTTTGACCCAAAGATCCACGGAAACTGAGGCAGTGCCGGGGTTTTCCAGGATGAATATTCTAAGACCGTTGGTCAGGGTTTCCTTAAGAGGATTGCCCCAGCAAAGCGGAGGGAGCCCGTAAAGAAAGAGAAGAAAAAGAGGACCAAAGAGCGGAAAGAGTGAACGCCGCAATCGATACATACCCGCATGCCTCCTTCGCCACTAACGCGAGAATTCCGTGCTTTGGTAAATTCCATAAACTATTATATTACCGCTCGAGATGGAATAAATAAAATACTTTCATTTGAATCTTGACAGGTGGGAATCTTTTTCAGTTCTCTTTTCCGGCCGTGACAAACAGGAAAAACGCAAAAATGACGCCCCTATGATCTTTTTCATATTGAATGCCCGCGGATGTGTGCTATAGAATAAATTATTTAATTTGGGAGGCGGCGGGTGATTCCTAAAGAAAGCCTGGATTATTATTATGGCCGCCTGGCTGGATTTCTCAGAGGTGTATCCCTTCGCCTTCAGCTGCTCGCCGTCCTCGAATCTCTCCTTTTGCTAACCACTGGCTTTATCCTGATTCTCCTGGGAAGCCTTTGCGCTCTGGAGCTCGGGCATAAATTCCCGTACTTGTCCTTCCTTTACAACCTAACGGCCATTGTATCTTTATGCGCCCTCCTGCTCCTGGGTTTATGGCGAGCTGCCGCCAGGCCGTCTATGGAGAGGGTGGCCAGGGGATTGGAAGAAAAATTTCCTCACTTGTGCGACGATGTCACCAACTCCCTACTTCTTTTTAACCAGCTTATAAAAGGCCCAAGCTTCGGCCATATTTCCCAGGGATTGATTGCCGCTCAGATCAGAAAAACAGTGGATCAAGTCAGCGCCATCGAACCTGGGCAGGTGGTAAATTTTAGGAAGGCTCTCAGACACCTCAGGTTACTGATCCCCCTTGTCCTGGCCTTTTCTGTAGTTCTGACCTTGGACCCCCATTTCCCGAACCGCTCCGTGGCTTCCATCTTTCATCCCTTTTCAGCCCTGCCGTCGAAGGAGGTCTCCATCTCTTTGGAGCCTAAGGGTTTGATTGCTTTGCGTGGCACTACGGTTATGATAAGGGCCAAGGCCGAAGGAAAAGCCCTGGATGGGCTCATGCTCGCGGTCTGGCCTGAGGGCTCCGAACCGATTCGGCTATCCATGGTGTTGCAGGAAGGTGGGAATTTTACCTACCGGATCGCCTCTGCCCAGTCTTCTTTCCGTTATCAAGCCTACCATGGTCGCTTGGCCTCTCCAGTATACACCGCTCGCATAGTGGACCCGCCCGAAGTGGGAAAGGTAAAACTCACCTTGGTCCCCCCTGACTACACTGGCCTTCCCACGGAGGTGAAAGAAGAAGGCAACATCGAGGCCCTGAAAGGAACCGTAGTGAATTTGCAGGCCTGGGCCACCAAAGGTGTAAGAGAGGGGAAGATCATCCTCAGTCAGGGCAACCAGCTCCTCCTTAAAATCCAGGACAATCTCCTGATTGGAAGCCTGCTGATTTTTTATCCGGGCACTTATTCCCTTCATGTGAAGGACGATCTGGGGTTTGAAAACCCAAACCCTGTCCATTACCAGATCCGGTTGCTACCGGATAAATACCCTGAAGCCGAAATCATCAGTCCAGCTCAGGATCTGGAGGTTTCAGGCGCTGAGGTCATGCCCATCGTTTACCTGGCCAAGGATGACTTCGGAATCACATCAGTAAGGTTAACTTACCAGATGGGGGCCAAGGAGCACTCCATAGGCCTAAAGAATACAGACGGTAGGCGGGCCATCGGGCCCGAGACATACAGATGGGACCTTAGCGCTCTGAACCTGACTGCTGGGGACAGGGTGGTATATCGCTTGGAGGTCTACGACAACGATTCCTTCTCCGGGCCCAAGATCGGTTATTCCCGGGCTTTCAGCCTCTCCGTAAAGGATGAGCGGACTCGGGCCGCCGAGGAGGGAGAGGAGGCCCATAAGATAGCAGACGCCCTGTTGGAGCTCCTGGCAGATCAGTTGGAGGCCACGAGGGACAGAGAGGCCCTGACCAAAGAGATGGAAGAGATCTTGAAGCGAGTGGACAGGCACGTGGAGCGGATGGGGGACAGGACAGAACGCTTCGACGTGGAGACGCTGAGACGCAACCTGGCTTTCCTGAAGGAGCGAATCTCTGAGGCACCCGAGGAAACGGTGATCCAGGAGATGGAAAGGCTGGCCCTCCTGGCAGAGGATATAGCCAAAAGGGCCAGGATGAACGAGGTGGAGGCTATGGCCCGAGAAATTAAAAATCGGCAGAGACGCCTCATTGATTTCTTGCAGGAATTGAAGGGTCCCCTCAGCCCGAAGGATTTGCAGGCGGCCATGAAGGAGCTGAAGAAGTTAGAAGAGCTTCTCCGCTCTTTTATGGAGGCCTTAAGCAGACTGGCAAACAAACTGCCCGATGAGTTTATGAACAGCCCGGAACTTCAAGGCTTGAACTTTCAGGATCTATTCCAAGACCTGGAGAAGATTGGGAACCGGTTGATGGCTGGAGACTTAAAAGGAGCATTGGAAGCGGCCCAAAGGTTACTCCAGGCCCTTTCGGAAATGATGGCGGCTCTGGGAAGGGCTGGATCTCAGGCAGGTATGTCCCCCTTTGACAGGCTTCAAGGGCAGATGTCTCAGCAGACCAGTGAGCTGGACAAAATACTCGATGAGCAAAGAGAGATCCTGAGGGAAACTGAGAGGATCGATAAAGATATGAAGCGCATGGTCGAAGAGGAGACCGAAAAGAAGCTGAGCCATTTTCTGCCCAGGCTTAAAGAAGTTCTGGAAGAGATTTACCGTTCTCTCCTGCCAGAGCAGGGGGATTTGATGAAAGACCTGGAATTGCTCCTCAAGGAGGGCAGGCTGGAGAGGTTCTCACATCTGGTGAAGGAGATGGAGAAAGAACATTCCGGAACCATCGGCACTGAGAAGCTTAGGAAAGAACTGAGGCAAATGGCCGAGAGTCTTGATGTGAATCCCAAAGCGATTATGACCCGAGAAAATCGGGAAAAATTTCCTCCCCTCTCCTCCCGCCAGGAGAGTCTTAAAGAGCGCACCGAGGGGTTGGAGGAGAAGCTTAAGATTCTGGCCCAGCTCTTCCCTGGCATGGACACAAAGATCCTGAATGACCTTAAGGAGGGGGCAGGCTTTATGGGTGAGGCTTCGGGGAAGCTAAAGGGAGAGGATGCCCCTGGAGCCATACCCCCGGAGGAGGAAGCCATAAAAAGGTTGTCCAGATCCCACCAAGCCATGCAGCGAATGACCCAGCAGATGGCCATGCGCATGCAGGCGGCCCGATGGGGTTACCCGCTGGCTTATGACCCCAGGCCAGGATGGTATTACGGCCCTTGGGTTCCCATGCCAACCCTTCCTCAGCCGGAGCTGAACCGCCCCAGGGAGAGGGGCTATACCGGCATCGACCGGGAAGAGTTCGACCCACCTTCCAAAGATGCCTACCGCGTTCCCGAGATCTTCCGGGAAAAGATCTTGGAGTCGCTGAAAGAGGGGATTCCCTCTCCTTACAGAAGAGAGGTGGAAAAATACTTCCGAGGTCTGACCGAATGAGAACGATCGCCTTGATTGTCTTCTCTTCTTTCCTCTTCTTTCCCTCTATCTCTCCTGCGGCTCCGCAGGAAATAATCTATTCCCTCGGGCAGAAGCTGGAGCGCTGGGACGTGGAGGAGGCCTGGTCAGAGGTCAGCGGGTTTCTGGCCAAGGACCCCAACGATCCTCGGCTTCAGGAGCTGGCATCGCATATCGCCTTTCACCGGGGCGAGTATCAAGACGCCCTGAGGCTGATGAAATCTGCCATGGCGCTGGGAGGCGAGGATGAGAGGAGAAGAGGTTTCGCCCTGTTTGTGGAGGAGACGATAGGGGCCACTTCCTCTTTGAAAAGGTACGAGAGCCCCCGTTTCATCATCAGCCTGGACGAGAAGCAGGATGGCATCCTGGTCGATTACCTGATAGAAGCTCTGGAGAAAACGTACCAGCTCATGGCCAAGCAATATGATTTCACACCCCAAGAAAAGATCAGGGTCGAGGTATTCCCTGATACCAAGGCTTTTTATTATGCCTCGGCCCTTTCGGCTCGAGACATAGAGGAAACCGGAGCTGTTGGCCTGGCCAAGTTCAACAAATTAATGCTCCTCTCGCCTCGAGCTCTGGTTTTCGGATACCGTTGGTTGGATGCCCTAAGCCACGAGTACATGCATTACCTCATCGTGAAGTTGACGGGCAACAGGGCACCCATCTGGTTCCATGAGGGGTTGGCCAAGTATGAGGAGACGAAGTGGCGAGATGGCCCTTCTTATCTATCGCCTCTTTACCAGACCCTTCTCGCCCGAGCGCTGGCAGATGGCCAGCTGATCAAATTCGAGCGGATGGAACCCTCCCTCGTGAGACTGGAGACCCCGGAGGAAGTCCAGCTGGCCTATGCCCAAGCTGCCTCGGCCATAGAATTCATCATAGCCCGTGGCAGTCAGGGACCGGGTGAGATCATGAGGCGGATGGCCGCTTCGAGCAAAGGGGGTGTAAGCAGTCCCATAAGTGAAGTTCTGGGTATGAGATTCAGCGAGTTTGAGGAGAAGTGGAAGGAGTTCCTGGCATCTAAGGGCCTCAAAGAAACTGTGGGAGCAAACGTGCGACGCTACAAGATAAAGGAAGGAAGGGCAGATGAGGAACGGCTGGATATGGCCGAGATAAAATCCCTTGTGGCCAAGAACCGGGCCCATCTGGGCGACCTGCTCAAAGAGAAGGGGAGGCTAAGGGCCGCCATCTCGGAATATCGCCGGGCCTTGGGGGAAACTCCTGACTCTGTGCCCATCATGAACCGGCTATCGGCAGCGCTGGCGATCTTGAACCGAGATGAGGAAGCCCTGAGGCTCTTACAACGGGCGAAAGAATTGTCTCCAGACCACCCCACTATCTATACCTACCTGGGCCAGACCTACCTGAGGCTCAAAGATTTCCGGGGGGCGAAGGAGGCTTTTCAGGCCTCCATCCAGATCAACCCCTTCAATCCCGAAGTCCATTGGGGTTTGGCCATAGCTTGCGAGATGCTGGGGGACAAAACCACCGCTTTCAAAGAGAGAGAAATCGCCAAGAGACTGGAGAAGTAGATGGAGGCAGCCATAGAGTACCCAATATCCGATGAGGATCTGGCCCAGGTTGAGGAGATGGGAAAAAATAAGGCCGAGATTACCTCAGAGATCAAGAAAGTGATCGTAGGCCAGGGAAAGGTGATTGAGGAGATATTGATCGCCCTCTTCTGCCGGGGTCACTGTCTGCTGGTGGGCGTTCCAGGTCTGGCCAAGACCCTGCTCGTCTCCACACTGGCCGGGATCATGGAGCTTAAGTTCAAACGCGTCCAGTTTACTCCGGACCTGATGCCCTCGGACATAACGGGGACTGACATCCTCGAGGAGGAAATAGGCACCAAGCGCCGGTCTTTTCGCTTTCTCAAGGGACCCATCTTCACCAATATTCTGCTGGCCGACGAGATTAACCGGACGCCACCCAAGACCCAGGCTGCTCTCCTCCAGGCCATGCAGGAATATAGAGTTACTGCGGGGGGCATGACCTACGACCTCGATTTACCCTTCTTTGTGTTGGCCACCCAGAATCCCATAGAGCAGGAGGGAACCTATCCTCTCCCTGAGGCCCAGCTGGACAGGTTCATGTTCCACATCGGCATTGACTACCCTCCCTTCGACGAGGAGATGGAGATTGTGGCCACCACCACCTCATCCTATCAGCCAGTTCTTAATAAAGTGATCAATGGGAACAAGATACTTAAGATGCAAGATCTGGTGAGACGGGTCCCAGCCTCCTCCCATGTTATCCGCTACGCGGTGAAGTTGCTGCGCTCTTCCCGGCCCCAGGAGGAGGAAGCCCTGCCTTTTGCGAAAGAATGGGTCGAGTGGGGAGCCGGACCCAGGGCATCCCAGCACCTCATTCTCGCCGCCAAAGCGAGGGCCATCATGCACGGGAGATACGTGGCCTCTGTAGAAGATGTCAAGGCCGTGGTCCCTTCCATCTTGCGCCATAGAATCATCACCAACTTCAAGGCCCAGGCTGAGGGGATCACCTCCCTTACGATCATCGACCGCCTGCTCACGGAGGTTAAACCCTGAACTATTTCGATCCTCAGGTCCTGGCTAAGTTGAAAAACCTCTACCTGCGAGCCCGCTTCGTGGTGGACGGGGCCATGGTTGGAATCCATCCCTCCCGGGCCAAGGGACTGAGCGCGGAGTTCGAGCAGCATCGGGAGTATTCCCAAGGCGATGATGTGCGCCGAATCGATTGGAAGGCCTATGGCAGATTTGACCGCTACTTTCTCAAGGAGTACCGGGAGACAACGCATCTGAAGGCCTACATCCTCCTGGATGTTAGCTCTTCCATGAGCTATGCCTCCGCCGAGTGGAGTAAGTTTGATTATGGGTCCACGCTGACGGCCTCTTTGGCCTATCTCCTGCTAAAACAACAGGATGCAGTCGGTCTGATTACCTTCTCCAACAAGATGGAAAAGATGATCCCTCCCAAGGCCACTCATGGGTATCTCTTCGCCATCCTGAAAGAACTGGAAAATCGGATACCCCAGGGAGAAACCTCGGTTGGTTCCATCCTGCAAGAGCTGGCCGGCTCCTTGAAGAGACGGGGGCTCATCATCCTTATCTCTGATTTACTGGATGAACCAGAGGGAGTTTTGCGGGGGTTGAAACAACTTCGTTCCCGGGGGAATGACGCGATGGTATTTCACCTCCTCGACAGAGATGAGCTGGAGTTCCCTTTCCAGGAGGCGACCCTTTTCCAGGACCTGGAGGATGGTATTAAGCTGCAAACAGACCCGCGGGCGGTCCGGTCTGCCTACCTGAAGGTCATGCATTCCCTTATAGAACGATATCGCCAATCTTGCAATTCATATTTTATCGACTATTCCCTTCTCCACACGGCCATGGGTTTGGATCGAGCACTGGTTCGTTACCTCACCTGGAGGAAGAAGTTCAGGCCCCATTTATGAGCCTCGCATTTCTAAATCCTTTGCTTCTCTTTGGCCTGGCTGCGGCCATTCTGCCGATCCTCATCCACCGGCTTACAAAGAGGAAAGCCATTACGAGAAAATTCTCTGCCGTCCATTTACTCCTCCAATCCGAGAAGGTGGTAGCCCGGCCCCAGCGCCTAAAGCATCTCTTCCTTTTGATCTTAAGGGTTCTTTCAGTGGTGAGCCTGGCCCTCATGATGGCCCAGCCAGTCCTGATAAGCCCGGGCCTTCTGGCTTCGGAAAGTGGCGCAGCTAAGGTCGTGATCCTCGATAACTCCCTGAGCATGAATTACCACGAGGAGCAGGGTGAACGTTTCGGCCTGGCTAAAAAGGCCGCTAAGGAATTGATAAAAGGGCTTAAAGGTCTGGTCGTCATCATTCCCATGGCACAAATTCCAGGCCCGAGAATGGAAGAAAAAGAGATCCCCTGGATAAGCCCGGAGGAAGCTTTCAAAAAATTGGACGCCATTCCCCTCTCCTTCGGCCGGGGTGACCCGGCTGCCGCTTTTAGCCTGGCCTATCAGAAACTGAAGGATTTTAAAGGGGGGAAAGAGGTCCTGGTAATCAGCGACATGACTCGGGGAGATTGGGAAGGGTTCCACTTGAGCAACCTGGCTGCCGTCCCCGGTGATGTGGGCACTGTCTTCCTGCGAATCGGTAGCGCCAACCGAGATTCTAACTTTGCAGTCCAGGGGGTGAGGTTGGTAGAAGGAGAGGCTGTGGTGGGCGTTCCCGCCCGTCTCGAGGTGACGGTGTCGAACCTTTCCGAAAAACCCGGATCCCCCCTCCTTAAGCTCTATCTTTCCGGGGCCAAAATGGACCAGAAAACAATACAGCTCAAGGCTTTTGAGGAGGGAAAAGCTTATTTTGACCTTTTCTCGGATCGACCCGGCTGGGTCAATGGGGAGGCAAGATTGTCAGGGGATCGCCTGCCCTCGGATGATGTCTTTTACTTTACCCTCAACTTCAGAGAGAAGGTAAGAGTTCTCATCGTTGATGGAGACCCGAGAACATCCCTCAAGGCCAGCGAGAGCTACTACTTAGTCAATGCCCTTCATCCGGGTGGGTTGGAAGGATCGCCTTTCATCGCTAAAGTGGTAACCGCGGGAGAATTGGCTGGCCTGGACCTTAAACCATATGACGCAGCCTTCCTGCTCAATATGGAGCGGCCCAACACATCCGTACTGGCTTCGTTCTTAGAGACGGGTAAGCCCGTGTTTCTCTTTCTCGGGGATCGGGCCATGCCCGAGGAATACAACCGCATCCCTCTCCTTCCCTGGAGAATAAAAGAGGCGAAGGAGGCATGGCCATCAAAGCCAGAGAGGATCGCAGAGGTCGATTCCAGCCGGGCGTCCCTGAGGTCCCTTTCCGGGCCCGGATGGGACAACCTTAAATCCGCCTCCTTTCGTCGCTATTTCAAAATAGAGGGGAGCACGGGGGATCTCCTGACTTTAGAAAGCAGGGATCCCCTTCTGGTGCAGGCTGATCTGGGCCGGGGAAAGATCTTTCTGTTTGCCTCCAGTGCCGATCTGGATTGGAACGACCTGGCCTTAAAGGCGGCCTACCTTCCTTTAATTCAGGGACTGCTCAAGGAGACAATGGCCCTGAACAAAGATTCCCTTCCCGCAAGCCTTCGATTTGGCGAGCCCTTTGAGGATAAAACCCCACCGACCCAGGTCCTGGGATTCCCCGGGGGACCGGGAATCTACCAATTCCTCCTTCCTACGGGAGAGCTGAGGCGCGCTGTGAACCCACCGATTAAGGAGTCCGACTTGGGGAAGGTGGATATGGGAGAGCTGAAAAAGAAGTTCGGAACCATCGATGTGCAGATGGTGGAATATAAAGAAGGAGATTTAGTGAGCCTCCAAGGGAGCAAGAAAGAACTTTGGCCTTTCCTCCTCGCCTTCCTGTTGGTAGTCTTGGCTCTAGAGATGGGGGTAGCCAACCGGATATGATTTCCCGGAGAGGTTTCTTATCCTTATTGGGATTGGGTTTGGCCGCTAATCTTCTTTTTCCCGGGCCCAATCGCTCTTTCTGCGCTTCCTTTCCCCAGTTTTTTTTCACCCAGCTCAAATATCGGGGAGGGGAGTGGGACCCCAACCCGCAATTTGCCGAAGCCATCATCGAGGAGCTGGAGCTCCGGACCAGCATAGACATCCTGAAGGAAAGACGCCTAACCACCCTTTCTGATCCCAACCTTTTCTTTTGCCCTTTCCTCTACATGGGTGGAAAATACGGATTTGAGCCTTTCACTGCCCAGGAAAGGGAAATTTTAAGGCGATTCCTGTCTTTTGGCGGCTTCCTCTTTGCTGAGGATGCAATGGGTGCCAAAGGATTCGGATTTGACCAGTCCTTCCGCAGGGAGATGAAGCAGGTCTTTCCCCATCATGAACTCAAGAGGCTTTCTGCGGATCATTCCGTATATCAGAGCTTTTATCTGATAAAAAACATCGTGGGACGGCAGACCGTCAACCCGTACTTGGAGGGCATAACCATAGACCAATGGACGCCAGTCATCTATTCCCAGAACGACCTTTCGGGAGCTTGGGCGAGAGACAAGTTCGGCAAATGGATCCATGAATGCGTGCCCGGTGGCGAAGCGCAGAGATCTTCCGCGCTCAGGCTGGGGATCAATATCATCGTTTACTCCCTTACCTCTGACTACAAGAAAGATTTGATCCATCATCCTTTTATAAAAAGAAGGCAGCCTACTCTATGAATCTGGGCCAGATCGAGATCGCTCCTGTCTATCCTCTCTGGCTGATCCTACTCCTACTCTTGGTGGGATCGTTAGCCGGCATGGTTCAATACCGGCTTGTTCGCAGGAGGCTCGGGCCCTATCAGGCTCTCAGTATATCTTTGCTCCGTTTGGGGGGGATCTCCATGATCATTTCCTTGGCGCTGAATCCCTCTATAGCGGTGAGAACGGAACAGAAGGTGTACCCACCCGTGGACATTCTGGTGGATACTTCTCCAACCATGGACCTCCCCGGACATGCAGGAAAAGGTAACCGACTGGATGAGGCCAGGGCGTTCTTGCTCGGGGGTCAGAACCCCCTCATAAATCTCCTGGCCGAGAGATTCGATATACGCATCTTTGCCTTTGATGAATCTTTCAGATCCTTGGGCAAAGAAGAGCTAACTGCCCTGAAGCCTGGGGCGAAAAGGGGCGATCTATCCGAGGTCCTGGAAAAGCTCTCCAGGAAGAATTCCTCAGCGGTACTTTTAAGTGATGGGAATTTTAGATGGGAGAGTAGGCATTCGAGGAGCGGCCCGCTTATCATTGTTCCTTTCGGAAACCTCGAAAGTTACCGGGATGTATTGATCAAGGCGGTCAAGGCTCCTGCCCTGGCCTTTCGGGGCAGGGAGGTCTCCATTGATGTTGCGATAAGGAGTTATGGTTACAATGGCTTAGTGCTCCCTGTACTTCTTAAAGAAGGAAACAGGCTGCTTACGGCCAAAACGGTGGTGATCAATTCCAGTCCTGCTGAGGTCGCAGTCTCCTTTTCCTTCACCCCAGAGGAGGTGGGCCAGCATAACCTCTCTGTTTCGGTTCCTCCCCAGTTTGGTGAGAGCCTGGCTTCCAATAACGCTGTCCATCTCCCTCTCAGTGTCGTCAGGGACAAGATTCGAATATTGATGATCTCGGGCAGCCCCAGCTTAAGCTACCGTTTCATGAGGACGGCCCTCAAGAACGACCCCTCTATCGACCTGCTTTCCTTTGTCATCTTGAGGACCCCCTCGGATATAATGAACGTTCCCCTACAAGAGCAGAGCCTGATTCCGCTTCCAGTGGAGACCCTCTTCTCCAAAGAGCTTAAGAATTTTGACCTTCTGATATTTGACAATTTTCCCTCCCATCTTTACCTCAGCCCGAATTATTTCGGGAACGTGAGAGAGTTTGTGAGGGAAGGCGGTGGTTTTGCCATGGTGGGCGGGCCCAACCTTCTCGATGAAGGGAGATACGCCGGGACTCCCCTCGGGGAGCTCCTGCCTGTCAGGTTGACGGGAAAAGAGGATTATCGGCGGCCACCCATCTCCCCGGGGGTAAGGCTAACGCGTGCGGGGGCGTTCCATCCCATAACCCGCCTCTCGCCTGTGGAAACTGATAACTTAAGCATCTGGCAGGAGATGCCGCCTCTGGATGGGATCAACTTGCTGGAACCCAAGAGTTCTGGTATCGTCCTTCTGGAGAGCGCCGACTGGATTCCCAGGCCTATTGTGACTGTGGGCAGTTACGGCAGTGGCCGCGTCTTGGTCCTGGCTACGGATTATTCATGGAAATGGTCCATGGGGATGGTGAGTAAAGGGAAGGGAAACTGGGCCTACCTCAGGCTTATGGAGAGAATGGTGCGCTGGGTCACGAAAGATCCGAGCTCGGATTTCGTTCAGGTAACGTTGCCGGAAAAAGTCGGAGAGCCTGGAAAGGAGAGCGAGGTCAGGGTCAAAGTCAGGGAAGGGGATTTCTCGCCTAACCTGGGGGGAACTGTTTCCTTTTCGGTCTTTAATCCCGAGGGGATGGAGATCGCCTCCCGGATTCGAGCTGCCAGTCAACCCGGTGAATATCTATGTTCTTTTTTCCCTGAAAAAGAGGGACCATATAAAGTAAAGGTCGAGACCCCGCTCGGTGACCGGGAAGAGGTTATTTTCATTCCTGCCTCTGGTGTAGATCTGGATGGGGCCCCCAATCTTGACCTGCTAAAAATGGTCGCGGAGTCTACCGGCGGAAAAATTCTGACCCAGGGTACCGATTTCCTAAAGGAAATAGAAACCTTTGCGGGAAAGGGGCAAGAGCGCTTGCTTACGGAGAGACGATTCCCCCTTTGGGGTACACCTTACATCCTGGCCTTCATTTTGGCCTTCCTTACGACCGAATGGTATCTCAGGAGGAGATGGGGACTGCTTTGACCGGAGGGGTACAATGAAGAAGACGGCATTTTTTCTGCTATTTATCTCGTATATTTTTCTTGGGGTATATTTTCTGGCGTGGCCGATTCAGGCCGCCTGCCGCAATCCAAACCTCGTGGAGGGCAGCCCCTTTATTAGAGAGGCCGCGGCCTCGGGGAAGATAGAGATCAAGTGGTTCGGCCATTCTTTTTTTCAGATCACCTCCAGCGCAGGCACCCGGATTATCACCGATCCATTCGGGCCCATGGGCTTTCCCATGCCCGAAGTATGGCCCCATGTGGTCACTGTGGGGAGAGAACACGGAAACCACAATAACGTGGGGCTGGCGAAAGGGAATCCCATCATTCTACGCGGTTTGAAAGAGGGGACTGCCGAGTGGGATAACATCAATCTCACCTTCCGGGATGTGCTGATATACAACGTGCCTGTCCATCAGCGGGGGGTGCCGGGGCATCCCACTCTCAGGGGCTCGGGGTTTGTCTTCGAGATGGACGGCCTTTGCATATTCCACTCTGGCGACATAAGCGAGCCCTTCAATGAGGACCAGCTCCAGCTCATCGGGCATGTGGATATCCTTCTCCAGGTCATTGGGGGAGTCTACACCATAGGGCCAGAGGGGGCCAAGCGGATAATCGAACAGTTAAGACCCAAGGTTGTTATTCCCATGCATTACTGGTATCAAATGAACGTCCTGGAAAGGTTTGTTGACGGCCCCCATCCGACCCTGTATCTCCACACCAACAGCCTCACCCTCAGCAAGGATACCTTGCCCCCTACTACGGAGATCATCGTGCTGAAAGTCCTGCGGGAGGGCGATCTCTAAAACAGACTGAAATTCTCAGCCTGGCCCCCGGGAATTAGAACCTCCAGCCTTATTTATAATTTGACATTTGTATTCTCCTATTGCAAAATAGAAACCGCTTTCTTCGCCGAAAAAGAGGGGAAATGAAAAGAGATTCCTGGCTTATCATCATTATGCGTTCCCTCGGCGAGGTGCGCACCCTGCGCATAGAGAAGCGGACATTGATCATTCTCGCCTGCGGGGGGATCGTCTTCGCCTGGGCATTCGCCTTCTTCGCCTACGAATACTTTTCCCTCCTTCACGGCCAAAGCCATCTGGTTGATCAGGTCAAAAACCTGACGAGCCAGATCCACACCCTGGAGCAAAAATTTCGGAAGCTCACTCCGGAAAAAAAACCGGTCGTCTTAGCAGTCTCCTCCCCTGTGAGCATCGATGACCTGAAGGTCTTCCGCCGGGCAAAGGGAGGGGGATTTTCCGTAAGATTTCGTTTAACCAATCAAAATCCTGAGAATATTCCCACCAGCGGGACATTGGCCATGGTCGCTAAGAATGAGGCCCTCCGCACTCCCATCTACCGGGTCATTCCGGAGATGCCCTTGAGCAAAGGCATCCCCCAGCAGCCAGAGAAAGGGAGAAGCTTTGAGATCAGAAGACAAAAATTCGTGGAGGCTTTTTTTGACGCTTCCCCAGAAGGGGTCTTTAAAACGTTGACCATCTTTATCTATTCTGCGGAAGGGCAGTTACTCTTGAAGAAATCTACAGACCTCCCGGAAGAATGAGAGAGAGAAGTGGCCAAGGCAGCGTTTGATGGATGCAGAATTTTCGGCGCTTAAAGCAAATAGACGCAAGAAATTTTTGGGCAGTCTTTTCTCCGGAGAAGAACAAGCCATCAGCCTGATCGGGGAGGGCCTTTGGGTGGAAGGTACGCTGAAATTTGGCCCAGGGGTTGTACGCTTGGATGGCCGTTTGCAGGGAAAGGTCATCGGCCGGGGAACCCTGATCGTCGGCGAGAGAGGCTTACTTCAAGGGGAGATGGACGTAGAAACTCTCATCCTCTGCGGCCGGGTAGAGGGAAGGGTGGCGGTCTCCACCCATGCCCGTATTACACCTACCGGAAGGCTCTTTGGAAAAATCCAGACTTCTCAACTCGTCATCGACGAGGGTGGAATCTTTGAAGGGGAAAGCAACTGTATCCCCCCTACCCTTCCTTCCACTGGAAGCAGTAAGAATCCTCGATTTTCTGACAGATAATGAGCCCCCGGTCTGAGAGCTTACGCAATTTGCTCTCCACGAATGAAAGGGGCCTGGCCACTGCGCTGGCGATGCGCTGGGCCAGAAGCCGGAGAAGGCCTCCTGCTTCGGATGGCTGCAAAACCTCGGCTGCGGCAATCTTCCCTTGTTCTTCAAGAAGGTCTCCAGCCAGGAGTTTCCAGACAAAATCCACTTCCAGCCGTTTTTCCATCTCTTCCCGGTAAGGGCCTGTATAGGTCCCGGCCAGGGTGCCTTTTTGCATATCCTCAATCTCCGCCCCCAGGTTCTGGAAGAAAGACCTGGCAAAACTCTCTACTTCGGCGGCGCTGAGATCTTCGGTCTCCGTGATCGCATGGTCAGCATCGTACAGCGACCAGTCATCCGTAAGGATTTTGATCCCGTACTCTCCAGCCCGCTCCCTGACCTTTGTTCCGGGGAACGGAGATAAAAGATGGAAACCGTGGGGAATTTCCAGGCTGCGGGCAAACGAGATGGTCTCTTCCATCGTTTCCCGAGTTTCGCCGGGGAGGCCGAGGATGAATGAACCGAGGGGAGAGATCCCTTCTTCTTTGCACAGTTGCACGGCCTGCCGGGCCTTTTCCAGGGTGGTGCGCTTATTGGCTTTGTCGAGGATTCTTTGGTTTCCGCTTTCCAGACCGAAGCAGATCATGGCACAGCCAGCCTCTTTCAGCTTCCGGAGAAGGAATCGGTCTACAGTATCCACGCGGGCGAAGATGTACATTTTGAATTTTAAAGCCCGCCGACCGATTTCCTCGCATATGGCCAGGACGTGTTTGCGGTTGCGGGTGAAAAGGTCGTCGTCAATGCAGATTTCCTCGAACCCCAAGCGCAGAGCGGAGGCAATTTCATCCACGACCCGCAGTGGATGGCGAAAGCGCCCCAGGCGCCCGGTCATGCGGTAGCCCAGGCAGAAAGTGCAATCCATAGGGCAGCCGCGACTGGAAAGAACGCTGGCCGGGACACGCATGGCCAGATACCGGGAAATTGGGAAAAGGGTGCGATCGGGAAGGGGAAGGAGGTCGAGGTCTTTGATGAAGGGACGATCTTCCGTCTGGAAAATCGTCCCATTCTGCCGGAAGGTTAACCCCTTGACCTTCGTGAGACTCTTTCTCTCATCGAGGGCCAAGACGAGTTCCTTGAGCGTTTCCTCGCCTTCTCCGCGGACGATCATGTCCACCTCGGGAAAATGGTGCAGGGTTTCTTTTGCAGTGAAGGTCACGTGCGGGCCGCCCATGACGGTTTTAGCATCGGGAGCGATCCTTTTACAGGACTGCAGAGTTTTCATGGCCATGGGAAAGTTCATGGTCACGCTTGTGACTCCGATGATATGGGGTTGAAATCGCGCCAGGCGCTGTTCAATCTTTTTGAGGGAATAACGGGTGGAAAGCAGGTCGAGGATTTCCACTTCCACGCCTTCTTCCCTTAGCACAGTGCCCAAAAACACCAGCGCTGAGGATGGCTTGGGAAATTCCGAGAAAGGATAAGGGGGTTGCACTAAGAGAACCTTCATGGCTGAGTCCTTAATGGTATTTTTTCAATTCAATTCGGTTAACCAGGCCGAAAGAAGAAAGGGGCTGGTCGAAATCTTCCTCTTTACCCACAACCAGAAGGAGGAACTCTTCCGGGTGCAGATGACTGTCTGCCACGCGCCCCAAGTCTTTCGTGGTTACTGCAGATACCCGTTTCTGGTATTGCTCCAAATAATCCTCCGGCAGGCCATCATATTCGAGTTGCATCTGCTGGCTGACAATGCTGGCCGAGGAGGTGAAAGAAAAAATAAACTGGTTGACCAGGCTTTTCTTGGCCCAATCCAGCTCTTCCAGGCTCGGCTTATTCTTCTTTTTTATTCCTTCCGTGATCTCGTAAATAAGAGAGATGGCTTTATGGGTGGTAGAGGATTTCGTCTGGCAGAAAGCTCCGAAGACTCCGTAGCCGACACGGCCCTGGTAGAAGCTCCCCACGGCATAAGCCAGCCCTTGATTGGAACGGATTTCCTGTGTAAGGCGAGAGTTGAATCCTCCTCCTCCGAGGATGAAATTTAAAATCTTGAAAGAAATATGATCCGGGTGATCGCGAGGGAGGGAAAGGTGCCCCACGAGGATAGTGGCCTGGGGAAGGTCCTTGGGGACGTGATAGACCATTTTTTTCCCGCGCGGCGTGGGAGCAGGGATAAAGGCGAGTTCGATCAGGGAACGCTCCCATTTGCCGAAAGCTTCTTCTAAATAGGCGATCATCTCCTCTTTCTGGAAGTCCCCGGAAATCCCCAGCATGATATTGTTAGGTTGGAAAAACTTGCGGTGAAAAGCAAACAGGTCCTCCCGCTGGATACGCTCTATGGATTCTATGGCCGGAACCTGTCCCCGGGCATTCCCCTCGTAGAGGACCCTGCGGAACTCCCGGTAGGCAATCTCTTCCGGATCGTCGTTGGAACGACGGATGCCTTCTATTTCCTGCTTTTTGGCCAAGTCTACCTGAGCGGGGTCGAAGGCTGGTTTCATCAGCAGGCTGGCAAAAATGGCCAGGGCGCGGGGAAAATCTTTCTTCCGCACAGAAAGGGCTGCGGACCCTGACTCCATTCCCACGGAGAACTCGACTTCCGCCGCCATGAACTCCAGAACTTCATTGACCGTTTGGGGCGTCCGATCAGAGGTTCCGCCAGTGCGCAGGAGGTGGGCTGTCAGCTTGGCCAACCCGCTTTTATCTGAGGGGTCATAAATCGAGCCAGTACGAATGAGGGCCGAGACTCTGACAAGTGGCAACTCCGGGTCTTCGAGCAGGTAGAGGATCATTCCATTGGAAAGGACCGCGCGAGTGGCCTTGGGAAGGACGAAAGAAAGGGGATTAAAACTCATCTCCCTCGGATGCTTCAGGAGTTCTTCTTCCTGGGAATACGCCGCAAGTGGAAGGAAGAGGAAAAGGAAGCATAAAAACCAAGATAAAAAGTTCAGGGTTCCGCGGTTCATGCCTTTCTCCTCGGATTCAGGGGGACTGAGGGGTTTTGCCCAGGGTGGCCACCGTTCGGTTGCGGGAAGTAAAATATTTTTGCGCCACCCGGCGCACATCCTCAGGCGTAACATCCTCGTAGGACTTCAACCGCTCGGTGATGTATCGCCAGTTCCCCAAGAGGCTCTGCCCGTAAGAAAGCCAGTAGGCCAACTTGGAGTTAGAGTTGAGCTTGCGCAAAAAATCGGTCTGAATCTGATTCCTGACTTTATGGAGTTCCTGCCCTGACACTGGCTCAGACTTCAAACGGTCCAGTTCCTGCAAAAGGGATCTCTCCAGCTCCTCAGCCGTATGTGGGTGCCTGGGGGTGGCGAAGACAACAAAAAGGTTGGGGTATCGCTCCCCGGGGAAACCGCTGGAGGAGGAGACCTCGGCCGCGATCTTTTGTTCCTCCACCAGGCGCTTGTAAAGGCGGGAAGTCCGCCCGGAGGTCAACAGACCATCGATGATCGCGCAAACAACATCGTCCGAGTGTGGGGGATTCGGTTTATGGAAACCGATGATGAGTTGCGGGTTGCTATCGGCGACCACCAGGAGGCGCCGTTCTCCGAGTTGCTCCGGCTCTTCGGTCCGCAGGGGCGCGGGAAGAATTTGCGCGGGGATCCTCTCGAAATATCTTTTAATCACCCCCAGGGTCTCATCGGGTTTCAGGTCGCCCACGAGGGTGAGCACCGTGTTCGTCGGAGAGTAGAAGGTACGGAAGAACTGCTCCGTAGTCCGTTTATCCAGATATTGGATGTCGGAAGACCATCCAATTACAGGCCGGCCATAGGGATGAGCCATAAAAGCAGCGGCCAGGAAATGCTCCACCAGCTTGCGGTCGGGTTGCGATTCGATGGAGCGGCGGCGTTCCTCCATGACCACATCGCGTTCGGAGTAAAACTCCCGCAAAACAGGGTTGAGGATGCGGTCGGACTCGATGCGCGCCCACAGCTCTATGCGGTTGGAAGGCAAATTGACCAGGTAAGTAGTGGTATCCGCGCTGGTCATGGCGTTGAAACCCACTCCGCCATTCTGGGAGTAGAGCAGTTCGATCTCATCCTTTACCACCCACTTTTTGTGCTCGGCCTGTAGCCCGCGGAAGATTTCGGTGAGATGCTTCAGAAGAGCCTTGTCGGCCTTCTCTCCTTTGGCCCTCTCGGCATCGAGGGCCATGCCCACGGATTCGATGCGGTTTAATATTTTTTCCTCTTCGGCAAAGTTTCTGGTGCCCAGGGTTTTGGTTCCTTTGAAGAGCATGTGCTCGAGGAGATGAGCCGTTCCAGTCATACCCAGGTTCTCATCCGTGGCGCCAACCCGGAAGCGAATGTACAGGGAGACGGTTGGGGACTGGTGGCGCTCCAGCATAAGGACCTTCATCCCATTCTTCAGGGTGAATTCCTTGACCCGATCTTCCAGGGAGAAGGGAAGCGCTTTTAGGGGGAGGGCACAGAGCAAAAGCAGGGCAATGGTGAATACCCCGGCAATTCGGAACTTAAACCTCATCTTCAGCCCTCCAGAGTGGAAAATTTATCGAGTAATATACCATAAGGATCTGGCCTCCTCAATCCTCCCGCACCACAAACCCAGAGAGATTATCTTTCCGCAGAATCTCCAAATATCCCCGGGCCTCCCGCTCTGTACGGAAGGCGCCCAGCCGAACACGGTAAATGCGCCTTACGTTGCTTTCCCAGATGACCGTGTGGACCCGGGCGTACTTTCTCTCCAATTGTCCCTGAAGGCGGGCGGCATTTTCTCTTTCGGCAAAAGCGCCGACCTGAATGGCGAATATTCCCTCCAGAGAAGGGATCCCGCCCCCGGCGAACCCCGTAGCCTCCACCCTCACTTTGGCCGTCCCTTTGGCCAGCATGTCAATGGATCTGGCTCCAGTATGGGACAGGTCGATGATTCGCCCGGCCACAAACGGACCTCGATCGTTGATGCGGGCCTCAACTCTCTTTCCATTTTCCAGGTTGGTCACCAGGACGCGGGTATTGAAGGGCAGTGTGCGATGGGCGGCGGTCATGGCGTACATATCATAGATCTCCCCGTTGGCCGTCCGGCGGCCGTGGTATTCCTCGCCGTACCAGGAGGCCACGCCCACCTCCTTGTACCGGACCATCTTCCCTTCCTCGAAGGGTTCATAGCGCACCTCTTTTTTTGCCGGTGCGCAGGCCGTAAGGGCGATCACCAAGTAGAAGATTAACTGCAAAAAAAGGGCCAGCATCTTCATTTCTCCTTTGATCATAGTTTCCCCAATTTTCTTTCCTCCCGGGCCGAGAAGTAGATACCCAGCAGGACCAGCGGGCCTCCCCAGAGCAGATATTTACTTGCGGACTCTCCCAAAATGAGATAGGCCAAAATCGCGGCCCCGATCGGCTCTCCCAAAATAAAGACGGCGACCAGGGTGGCGGAGAAAAATTTTAAGGCCCAGTTCAAGGTGGTATGGCCAATCAACTGGGGACCGAGGGCCAGGAGAAGAAAGAGGAGGTAAGTCTTGGGAGGATAATTGAAGAAATCATCGCCCCTGATCAAGGCGAGGAGAATTAAAAAAACCGCAGCCACTCCATAGACCAGGGTGATGTAAGCGTTGAGGTCCATCTTCAGGCGCACCCGCCTGCCCACCAAGAGATACCCTGTGGCCATCACAGCTCCCAAAAGGGCGAGGAAATCTCCATAGAGGCTTTTCAGGCCCTTACCGAAATCACCCCAGCCGATGATCAGACCTCCGAGGACAGCCACCAGGATGGAAAGGAAGAGGGCCACAGAAAGTCTCTCCCGTAAGAGAAAAGTGGAAGCCAGGGCGACGAAGATAGGATTGGTGGTTACGAAGATCACCGAACTGGCCACCGAGGTGTAATTTAAAGAGGTGATCCAAAAGGCGAAATGAAAACAGAGGAACAGGCCAGCGATGATGGAGGGAAGGATCTCCTGCCGGCTCAGCCGGCGAAACTCTCTGAGCGTACTCGGAAGGGTAAAGAGAATGAGGATCAATGTGGCCAAAGTCAAGCGGTAGGCAGCGATGATCAGGGGTGGGGCCTCGCAGATTTTGATCAGAATGGAGGCAAAAGAGAGGGCGATCAGCCCGATGGGGAGAACCACCTTGGCCCGGGAGGAAGCCTGCCAGGAGGCGTTTCTCTCAGGCGTGGAACCGAATGTGCAGGATGTCGCCATCTTGTACGATGTAGTCCTTTCCTTCTACCCGGACCATTCCTTTTTCCCGGGCCATGACCATGGACCCTGCGGCCAGGAACTCGTTGAAGGAGATGACCTCGGCGCGGATAAACCCTCGTTCCATATCCGTGTGAATCTTCCCCGCGGCTTGGGGCACGTGGGTCTCGCTGGGAACAGTCCAGGCGCGTAGCTCCGGGCCGACAGTTGTGTAGAAAGTGACCAGATGGAGGAGCTGATACCCGACCCGGATGAGCTGGTGCAGCCCTGATTCAGCCAGGCCCATCTCCCGCAGGAATCCTATCCGCTCAGCTTCGGGCAGCTCAGCGATCTCAGCCTCCAGGTCGCCGCAAATCACAACCACAGGAGCCTTCTCAGCGGCAGCCAGTTCTTCCACCGGGGGAATCCACCGGCGCTGCTGCAGTTCTTTTTCGCTTACATTGGCCACGTAAAGCATGGGCTTGGCCGTGAGCAATTGCAGCGTCTGCAGATTTTTTTCCTCCTCCTCGGATACGGCCAGACCTGCAGCTGGGTGCCCTGCGGCCAGCCGCGCCTGAACTTGCTGCCAGAAGGGAATTTCGGAAGATGATTTTTTATCTCCCACTTTCGCCTGATGGGTTGCTTTGCTCAGGCGCTTCTCAACGGTTTGGAGGTCGGCCAGGATCAACTCGGTCTGGACGATCTCGATGTCCCGCCTGGGGTCCAAGGACCCGTATATGTGCACGACATTTTCAGCTTCGAAACAACGTACTACGTGGGCTATGGCGTCAACGTTACGTATGTGACTCAGGAAACGATTGCCCAGCCCCTCACCCTGGCTGGCTCCTTTAACCAGGCCGGCAATATCCCAGAACTCCAGGACTGTGGGCGTGACCTTTTCAGGATGAAGGAGCTGGGCGAGCTTTTCCAGGCGTTCATCGGGAACGGATACAATTCCTTGGTTGGGGTTGATGGTGCAAAAAGGGTAATTGGCCACTTCGGCCTTGGCCGTGCTGAGAGCGTTAAAAATGGTCGATTTCCCGGCATTGGGCAAACCGATGATCCCGCATGTGAACCCCAAGGGCTCCTCCTATAATAATCGGTTTCCCGTCCTTTTTGCGGGCATTATACTGGAAAATGCCCAGCGAGGCAAGCCAGGGACATGGATAAGCTCAAAATTTTCCTTGCCTCCACCCCTCTCCAATTCTATAATTCTCCCAAGGCTCTGACAAAGGAATCGAGATGAAGTGTAAACGCTGCCTCGTTCAAGTTCCCGATGATATGGATGTCTGTCCGAAATGCGGCCAGGATCTGTCCTCTCTCCGACAACTGCTGAAAGATTTTTATGAACAAAAGCCAAGCCCATCCGCAGACCAAGGCCATAAGCCCCCCGGTGCCAAGGGTAGGAAAATGAAAGAAAGGCCGAAGGAGAGCAAAGATCCGCGTCTGGTCATAGATTCCGGTCCCCTAAGAGATGATCCGGAATTTTTGTTATCAGATTCCTTTTCTGCTGAAGTGGCCCCCGAGGAAGAGGTGCAGACCGAAACCTGGGAGCAGCCCCTACGAGGAGGCTTCTGGATCAGGTCCGTGGCTTTTGCCATCGACCACCTGATTCTCCTATTTACCCTGGCGATCTTTCTGGTAGTGGGTTTCTTAGCCGTTGAATTGGGGGCTAAAGGAGGACGAGAAATCTTCTTCCTGCAAAAGGCCCGCCTCGTTCTTCCAATTCTGTTGCCCTTGGGTGTCCTCCTGGTTTTGGGCTACTTCTCTTTTTTCCATGCCGCCTGGGGGCAGACCATCGGTAAGATGATCTTTGGGCTAAGGGTCGTCCAGATCGATGGCCGACCCGTCTCTTTTTCCCGCGCCTTAAGCCGGACACTGGCCTACGCCCTTTCAGCCCTTCCCTTTTTCCTGGGTTTTTTCTGGGTGGGCTTCACTTCCAGCAAGCGTTCCTGGCATGATGAGATTGCTGGCACCATGGTGGTTAGGGAGGAATAGCCAGACGGAGGCGGCGAAAAAACCCTTGACTCCTCCAGGCAGACCATTATAATAATTTCCTTGGAATAAATCTCAATGAGAGTGCCGAGATAGCTCAGTCGGTAGAGCAGCGGACTGAAAATCCGCGTGTCCCCAGTTCGATTCTGGGTCTCGGCACCATATAAAATTAAGGGGTTAGTCATGGGCCTGGGCGTGATTAACCCCTTTTTATTTATTGCCTAACCTGAGCATAACCCATCTTCTCCCAGGCATGGCAAAATATACTCAAAACGGGAAAAGAAAAAATCCTCAAAGTCTGTCAGGAAGACATTTTAAACAGATTTCTGAAAAACCCACTTTTCTGTCGCTCCCGCGAAAGCGGGAGTCCAGGCTTGTCCCTGCGAAAGCAGGGAACCATATCGAAGATTGTGGATTCCCCGCATCAAGTGCGGGGCAGGCTCTGCTTTCAGAGGAATGACGAAATTATATCACGCAGGCCTTTTTCAGAGATCTCTTAAAATTGGCTTGACAAAATCGTATAACAATATTAAAATTTCGTATAACTGAAACTCAAGGAGGTTATTATGGGGGTAAAAGTTAAAGTAGGCCCTAAATACCAGGTAGTCATTCCCCAACCGATTCGGAAAAAAGTGCCCCTCTACCCGCAAAATGAAGTTTTGGTCGAAGAAGTTAACGGGGCAATCATTATTATTCCTAAACCGGCATCCTTCACTGAATTCATGATCGGCTTGGGTAAGGAGGCCTGGAAAGGTGTTGACCCTAAAGCCTACCTAAAAAAAGAACGGGCCAGCTGGAAATGACCTCTTTTCTTAAGGGCCTGAAAGGGCAGAGAGTTGCCGTGGACACGATGATCTTTGTTTACGCCTTCGAAGAAAACTCCCTCTACCTGCCCCTTCTGAGGCCATTTTTTCAAGCGGTCGAAAAGGGCGAGATTGAGGCCACAACCAGCACCATTACCCTGGCTGAATGCCTGGTGCAACCGTACCGGAAAAAGGACATGGTGCTGGCAGCCCGGTATATGGTTCTTTTTCGTAATTTCCCCCATTTATTCGTCCTTCCAGTTACCGACGAGATCGCCGAAAGGGCCGCATTCATCCGGGCCCACCATCACCTGAAAACCGCGGATGCAATCCAACTCGCTACTGTCCTCATCGCCGGCTCCCATGCCTTCCTGACCAACGATGAAGGAATGCCTCAGATCGAAGGAATTCAGTTTTTTATTTTGGACCGGTATCTAAAAAAAGGGTGATTCTCCCCATAAAAATGGGGTGTGAAAGATTATCCTGTGCGGACGGATTTACCCTTCCCATAAACCAGCATGACATATAACATCATCGTCGTCGAGTTGGCGTTTCTTTTTGCTGTCTCATCTTGGCTTAGTCTTTTTATGCCAGAAACTTGGCGAGTTTGGTTAACCCCTCGTTGATTTCCGGCAGATCAACCCCGGAATAGGCGAACCGCACGTACTGCTCTCTCTCATCAGGGAGTGGACGGCCAAAGTGCCGCCGGGTGCAGAAGCTCACGCCGGTCTCGTGCAGGCACAGCTTGCGAAACTCTTCTACGTCTGCCACTCCTTTATGCCGCATCGCCCCTGTCACATTTGGGAAGAGGTAGAAGGTGGCCTCAGGTTTGAAGCACTTGATGCCCGGATTTGCGTTCAGTTGTGCCACCAGCGCGTCGCGACGCTCTTTGAGGATGGCGAGGATTCGTCTCGGCCCTTCGTCGCTGCCCTCCAAACCGGCAAGGGCACCGTACTGGATGAAGTGGTTTGAGCACGATTCGTCGTTGACGTTAATTTTGGAAATATATTCGATGAACTTGGCCGGACCAACGGCCGCCCCCAGGCGCCATCCAGTCATAGCAAACTTCTTGCTGAAAGTGTACAAAATCACCGTGCGCTCGGCCATCCCCGGCAGGCTGGCAATGCTCATCGGCTCTCCGCTGTACCGAATCTCAAAGTAGGCTTCATCGGAAAGAACAAAAAGATCATTCCTCACCGCCAGGGATGCCAACTCTTCCATTTCTTCCCTGGCCGAGGAAGCTCCGGTGGGGTTCTGGTGGTTGTTGTAAATGAGAATCTTCGCTCCCGCCTGGATACCTTTCCGGACGGCTTCCATATCCAGGATGAAGCCGTCGCGTTTTTCTTTATATCCGTAGGGAATACCCACACCACCATGAAATTCGATCTGTGACTCGTAGATCGGGTAGCCGGGGTTGGGATAGAGTACTTTGTCCCCCGGGTTCATGGCCACCAAGATGAACTTGCCGATGGTCGGTTTACCGCCCGGCTGGATGGAGACGTTATCCGCAGTGAGCTTCAGTCCGCGCGACGCCCCTACGTCTTTGGCTACCGCCTCGCGAAGTTCGGGGATACCTGCGGTTGGACAATAGCCTGTCTTGCCCTTCTTCATGGCCTCGATGGCCGCCTCCATCACATTAGATGGCGTAATTATGTTCATATCGCCCAGATGAAACGGATAAATCTTCTTACCCTGTTGGGCCAACTGAGAGGCCTCCAGCGACACGGCAAAAGCCGTCTCGGTTCCGATACGGCTCATCCGCTCAGCAATTGGCACGGTCATCCTCCGGCCCTCCTTCCTTTGGTAATATCCAAATTTAATTTCTACCTGTTTATTCTCTCAAAAAAATGTATTTTTAGCACAGCATTTCCAGAGCGGAGGCCGCTGCCTGCAAGGTTTTTTCTATGTCTCTGGGCTGGTGAGCCAGGGAAAGGAAGCAGGCCTCGAATTGAGATGGGGGTAACCAGACCCCGGCCTGCAACATCTTCTGGAAGTATTTGGCGTATTTTCCAGTATCGGATTTCTTGGCCGAATTTAAATCAAACACCTCGTTTTCGGTGAAGAAAAGAGTAAACATCGATCCCGCCTGGTTTATTCGAACTGGAACTCCCTTTTGGCGGGCCAAATCTCCGAGGCCGCTACAGAGGTCCTTGGTCAATTTCTCCATTTTGCTGTAATCGAAAAGATCCTTACGGGAGAGGACTTCAAGGGTAGCCAAGCCGGTGGTTGTCGCCAATGGATTCCCAGAGAGGGTTCCGGCATGAAAAACCGGCCCCAGGGGCGTAACTTTTTCCATGATCTCCCTCCGGCCCCCATAGGCGGCCAAAGGCATACCCCCGCCTATGATCTTCCCCAAGGTTGTCAAGTCAGGGCGTATTCCAAATATTTTCTGCGCCCCTCCGTAGGTCATACGGAATCCCGTGATCACCTCGTCAAAGACCAGCAGGGCCCCATATTGGCGACACATCTCCTCAAGCCCTTTCAGAAATCCCTCCCGTGGGAGGACCACTCCCATATTGCCGACGACCGGTTCAACAAAGACGCAGGAGATCTGTTCGGGTTCTCTTTCAAACAAGGCCCGAACTGACTCCAGGTTATTGTAACTGGCGATGAGAGTATTTTCAGCTATGCCTTTGGGAACCCCCGCGCTATCCGGAATTCCAAAGGTCATGGCGGACGACCCGGCTTTCACCAAAAAACTATCAGCATGGCCATGATAGCAACCTTCGAACTTGATGACTTTATCCCGACCAGTGAAGCCACGGGCCAAGCGGAGGGCGCTCATGGTTGCTTCCGTCCCCGAACTTGTGGAACGCACAAGCTCCATGGAAGGGATGGCCCTGGAGATCTTTTGAGCGAACCGGACCTCCAATTCAGTGGCCATACCATAGCTCCAGCCCTTGGATAGAGCCCCGGCCATGGCTTTGTGGACATAGGGGTGGTCATGCCCCAGAATCATCGGGCCCCAGGAGGCGAGGTAATCAATGTATTCCCAGCCATCCGCGTCATAAACCTTCGACCCTTTTGCCCGGGCGACGAATCGCGGTTCAATCCCTACCGCGCCAAAAGCACGGGCCGGGCTGTTCACTCCGCCGGCAATAACTTTCTTGCCTTCAGCGAAAAGCTTTCTGGATTTAGGAATCTTTTTGTAATCCGCCGTTCTCTGTTTAGTTGTTCCCATTGAGCCCTCCTTGGATTTAATATCGCCTGTAAAATGTGTCCGATCTTGTCGAATAACCAGATCCGCTGAATTCAACCGGATTATGGCTTCTTTGCGGGTGAGGGCAAGCGATTTCCGCTGCTTCCAGAGATTATAATCCCAATTCCCTCAATTTCTCCGGCAGGGGAATGCCCTCCTCACTCCATCCGCGATATTGGTAATACTCTCCTAGCATCTCCCCCAGAGGAGGAAGGTTGGGAGTTAATCCTTCGCCGGTTCGTTTTAGAGTCAGGAACCTCGAGGGAAGGGTGTCATCCTTCCGGCTGATTCCGCAGCGTACATTGTAAAGCCTCTTCAGGTTAAAGATCCGCTCCCCAATCTTCAGAAATTCAGGGATATCCATGGGAATACCCGTCACCATCGTATACCAGACGGCAATGGGGGTTAGCTTGAGCCCTCCGAACAGGGTGAACTTGCATACTTTTAGGGCGTCGTATAAGCCCATTAGGTTCTGGGTCTTGGCGACGAGTTCTCCTTTCCCTTTCACCTCCAGCCTGGGCAGGGGTTTTTCGACCCCGATCTCCGGCATGGTAATTATACGTTCAAAGGCATGGCTGAGTCCGGCCAGATGGCAGGCCCCGCGGCTGGATGTGGCATAGCTCAATGCCCCGGCGTTATAAGCCCTGGGTTCATGTCCCGGAATCTCCTGACCTTTCACCTGCAAGGCGAATTCCACTGCATTCTTTCCAATCTTTTCGGCAGCAATGCGCACCCCTTCTCCCAATAACTGGCCCAGGCCTTGCCGCTGGCCAATCTTTTCGACCATCTTCACCATCACGTCAGCCCGGCCCCATAGAAGTTCCAGCTCCCCGGTCTCTTTTTTGGAAATCAATCCTTTCTCGTAAGCCTCCATGGCGAAGGCGATAGACGCTCCGCAAGAGATGGTGTCCATTCCGTAGCGGTTGCAGAGTTCATTGGCCTTGGCAATGGCCTCCAAATCATCCACCAGGCAAAGGCTGCCCAACAGAGCCACGGTTTCATATTCCGGTCCTCCTCCTTCTACGGGAGCGTAGGGTCCCTTATCGATCTTCACTCTCCTCCCGCAGCCGATGACGCACCTCTCGCAGAAATAATTCCCCGTGAGGAACTTTTCGGTCATAACCGGCCCTGCGATCTTGGCCGCCCCCTGCTCCCAGCGTCCCTGGTATTTCCAGTTTTGTAGAGGGAGATTACCCACAGCCTCAAACGCAACTACCCCTCCGGAGGTTCCGTTTTTGCGCATCCCTTCCGTATTCTTGGCTACCATGGGGCTGATCTCCCTCAGGGAAGCGCGGAGACCTTCGGGGTCGGAAATTTCTATCTGTTGACTGCCATGGACGGCAATGGCCTTTAGGTTCTTCGACCCCATCACGGTCCCGGTTCCTCCCCGCCCGGCTGCCCGGCCCTCTTTCCCATCATTCATGATGCTGGCAAAGCGTACCCCCATCTCCCCAGCCGGGCCGATCGAAGCCACCACCGCTTCTTTCCGGGTCTCCTTCTGAATCACCGGCTCCAAATCATAAGTATCCAAACCCCATAGGTAGGACGCATCGCGGATCTCGGCCTTTCCATCGGCGACCCAAAGATACACTGGCTTATGGGATTTGCCGGAAACTACAATGCCATCGAACCCGGCCCTCTTAAGGAAAGGTCCCCAGGTCCCCCCGGCATCCGATTCTGCAAAAATTCCGGTGAGGGGAGACTTGGTGACCACCGCGTGCCGGCCCGAGGTGATCACGGGTGTAGCGGCGAAAGGCCCGGTCATAAAAATGAGGCGGTTCTCCGGGCTGAGGGGATCGGTTTCTGCCCCGGTTTCATCGTACAAAATCTTGGCGGCTAAACCGCTTCCCCCGATGTATTTCTTGGCCAGCTCTTCATCCAAGGGCTCTTCCTGCACCCGTCCCCGGGTCAGGTCAACTCGCAGGATCTTTCCCGCATACCCCTTCATGTTTCCATCCTCCTTCTACCGAGGGTGCCTTCGGTTAAAAAGCCTTAGAATCAATCGGAAGCGGCGCGAAAAAACTCCCGGCCTGAGGGCTTGATCTCATCTGAAAAATACTCTGTCCTTTCATTGCACCAGTAAGTTTGGGAGAAAGGTACAAAGCGGCGGGAAGAAGATGAGGAGAACAAGAACAAAGACCATGACAATAAAAAAAGGCCAGCCGCCGATGAAGATGTCTTCCAAGGTGACATCCGGTTCGGCAACGCCTTTTACGCCGTAAACGTTGAGGCCTACGGGCGGGGTAATCAGCCCGCATTCAATGGCCATGATGACTACCACCGCATACCACATGGGGTCGATTTTCATGGCCTGGACCACAGGGTAAATGATGGGCATGGTGATGGAAAGCATGGATATGGAATCTAAGAAACACCCTAAGATGAGATAGATAATCGATACAGCAATAACCAAATTTAGCTGAGACAGGTTCCAGCCGATGATGAGGTCGAGCATTTTGGGTACGATCCCGCTAAGCATGAGGAAGCGGCCCAACATGGTGGCCCCGATAAATATGAAATAAATCATGGCCGCGACAGCCGCCGAATCGATTAAAGCCGCTTTCAACTCCTTCCGCCCTTCCTTCTTGAAAAGGACGATGAGAAAAATCAAAACCATCGAAACCGCCCCGGCTTCTTCAGGGGAGAAAAAGCCCGAATAAATTCCCCCGATGATGATACAAGCCGAAGCATAGATCGGCCATAAGAGCCACAGGGCGGCAAAACGTTTTCTCCAGGTGATCTCTTCCACAGGGATTGCCCTCGTCACCTTCACATAGGAGGGCTTGAAATGAGCTATGAGAAAGATGGCAATACTGAAAAAGAGCGTCAGGAGGAGTCCAGGACTGATTGCCGCTATCAGAAGTTTACCCATGGATTCTTGAGAAAAAATGCCGTAGATTACGACTAAGATGCTGGGAGGGATGAGCATACCAATCGATCCAGCTGCAGAAACTAAGCCGTAGGTCAGCCTTTTTTCGTAGCCCCATCGTCTCATTTCCGGTGCGCTGGTCTTGGCAAAAACGGCGGCGGTAACAAGAGAAGAGCCACAAACCGTACCAAAGGCGGCGCAACTTACCACCGTGGCCATCCCTAGCCCCCCCTTCAGCTGCCTGAGCCACAAGCTGAGAACGTAATAGATGTCCCGGCTCAGCCCGGCCGCCCCGGCCAAAAGACCGACTGAGATGAACATGGGAAGCACAATGAGGTCCCACCGGAAAACCGAATAGAAGACCTCTCCCAATAGATGGTTAATCGTCGCTTTCACTCCGATGATACAGGCTGCGCCTATACTCCCCACCAGAGCCATGGCTAGGGCAATATGCATTCCCGCAGCGAGAAGGATAAGCAAAACGATTGCTCCAACAATGCCGACCCACAATGGTTCCATTTTAAGCAGCCTCCTTCCCACCTTTTGGCGAGGAAGGATGCAGGGTTCGGAGTAAAAGAATTAGAAATTGGATGGCCATCAGACTCGTACCAATGGGCATGGCCAGCTTGGCCATGTAGAGGGGTAATTCGATGGGCGCCATGGGGACCTCCCGAATTTTCCATGACTCCCAGAAATAGGGCCACGCGAAATAAGAAAAGCCGGCAAAAAATATCGTGCCTGTCAGATAAGTAAAGGCGTCCATGCCCGCTCGAACCCGCCCAGGCAAAAGGTTGGTGATGAGGGTCACGCGCACATGAGAATCAGCGATTAGGGCATACGCAAAAGCCGGAAAGACCACCCAGACGACGATGATCTGCGAAAGTTCCATGGTGGCCAAGAAGGAAAACTGAAAAAGATTCCTCACGACTGCTTCAGAGGTGATCAGAAAGGCGAGGAAGATTAAAGTAGAACCGCACACGATCAGCGTTAATTTCCGATTAAACCTGCGGCTGCCCGCCTCTATCTTGTCAAGCATAGTTCTTTCCTTTCACTCTTAAACTCACTCCAATCCCTGCCTTTGCCCAGCCCATGTGATGGCCGGGCAAAGGAACAGGGACAGAAACTTTACTCTTTATCGCTTACCCCAGGCGCGGGGCCAGGTATGCCCCATGCTGGTTGTGACGGCCATCCAACGATCCAGGAGTTTCCATCCGGGAAGTCCTTGGGCTTCCATCTTCTTCGCCCATTCAGCAGGGATATCCGCCATCTGCGCGGCCCATTGGGCTCTTTCGGTGGGGGTCGGGGCATAGGTGGTCAACATCTTCTTCTCTTTCAGCATTTGATCAATAATCTTTGCACGATTCTCCTTAAGGCTGGCGGCAAATTCCAAGGCATTTTTCCTGCCCACTTCCATGAATAGCTTTTGCAGGTCTGGAGTTAGCTCGTTGTAGCCATCCAGGTTCATAATCAAGAACTTGGGCATGAAAGCGCCTGAATCCATCAAAAAGAGGTGCTTAGCCACTTCATAGTGCTTATGGGTCCAAGTTACGTCTATTGGCTCTAAGCTTATGTCCAGAACACCGGTCTTCAGCATCATATAACTTTCGGTCGTCGATCTTGGCACCCCTACAGCTCCGACGGCCTCCACCACCTTCGGGAAATAAACCCCCCAAAGGCCCATTTTCTTTCCTTTGAGATCTTTGATGCTCTTAATTTGCTCCCGGGAGGGTCCCATGTATGAATCCCAGGGCATGTTGGCTATTAGAATCGTATTATTGGCCTTAAGCTGCTTGCTAAATTCCGGGAATTCAGAATGGATGGTGTACATGCTTTTGGTGACAACCAGCGGATCCGACGGACCAAAAGGGAAGGCATACTCAAAGGCGAAAATAGGTACTCTCGCAGGCCAGGCTCCTAACGAGGCGTCCCCCAATTCCGCTGTTCTCTTCCCGATCAAATCAAGGTGTTCGGCCATTTTCCCCAGAGAAGAGCCCCAATAGGTCTCAAAGGTTACTGCTCCATTGCTTCGTTCGGTTATCTCTTTCATGATCTTCGCCCAGACCATTTGATCGATCGACGTTGCGGCATAAGCGCTGGTGAAGCGGAATTTGTATTTTTTCTCTGCTCCCTGCACTGGATCGCTCCACCCCAAGAAAATCAGGCCCACTAATGTCCCTATAACGATTGTGAGTCTGAACAAGCCTTTCATTTTGCTTTCCTCCTTTCTTTTGAATCTTCCAAGCCTCGAGTGCTTTTATCACCTAAACCAATGAATCACAGAAAAAGTTTCGGCTTCTGACCTCCTTTCATCGGCCCGAGCCCTTTCTTTCCCTCCTTCGAATCCCTGTTGTCTTCCCTCCTTTCCAAGTTGTAAATTTTCCCCCAACCTTACCTTTCTTCATACATCCACCCCAATTCTTTCTGCATTTCCTTGAGAACATCGTTGGTGGCTTCCACACCTTTTTCCCATCTTATCTCCTTGATCCCTGCCTCTTTTAAAGAAAAAGCCACTGCCGTAATTAATGCAAGGATATTATGGGGAAAATGTTGCCGGTCATTAATGTTTCCTACGCGCATGCCATTCCAAGAATAAAAATAGCCATCCTTCCGGCCGTCTCCAAAGCCAAAGTGGGGGCAGGTGATCCAGTAGCGCTCTTCCAGGGTCTGAATGACCTTTTGCCAGTCGGTCCCCTTGGGGTAAATAATGGCCATATCCGTTTGCGCGCAGAATCGTCCTTTCCCATCTGAACTTTCATTCGGATCATTGGCCTCGCATCCGGGGCAATCCTTACATTTAGGGCCCGGAATCATGAGAAAATTCTCGGGTTCGGTCATCTTCCGCAATCCCATCCTGATGGCTCTTGATGACAGCTCATATTTCTGAAGGCACTTTCTCTCGCCCATCTCGTGCATTAAATCCAACTTGGCGCGCATGGCAAAGAGAATTACACTCGGAAAACTCTCCTGGCAGTGTCTCCCATTGGGCTCATTTTCCATCCAACCTTGCTTCCGTGTCTGGAGGGAGGTATACCAACCTCGGGGCAAGGTCTTGCGCTTTTCAAAAACTTCCATGGCCCTTTTGTTCACCGACATGAAGTTAAGGCCGGAAGGGGCATTAAACCCTTTGTGGGAAACGAAATAATCCACATCTATCCCCCAATCATCCACTGCGAGTTTATTCCCTGGAAAAGCAGTGGCGCTGTCCACAATGAATAAAGCATCGGGAAGGAGCCGGTGAACAATTTCCCCGATTTTCTTAACCGGATTTAGGAGCCCCCCTTCGGTTTCCACATGGATCATATGAACTGCCTTAAAATCTTTTTTCATCCCCTTTATTTTCTCTTCGACTCGGGCGGGGTCGATCGGCCGGTAGGAAGGAAATACGAGGGGAATAAGCTCGAATCCGTACGTCTGGGCCATCACTTCCGGATACCTGCCCCAATAGCCATTATCGATCATTAACAGCTTATCGCCTGGCTCTAAGAAGTTATTTAGCGCTGCATCCATTACGACCCGCCCGGGGCCCGGAACGGGGACCAGGGTTGATTTGGTATGCATGAATTCCTTGATCATTTCCATCGTCTCATGGTAAAAACGCCAAAAAGTTCCTCCCGTAAACAGATGTGGTCGCAGCATATACCGGAGGGCCCTCGGATTAAGATCAGAAACCCCCGTTACATAACTTAAGCCATGATCCAGTCCCCTGTACTCATCAAAAGCCCTGTATTTCGACATGCCCTTACCCCCTTTTACCCAAAAATTTTGGGAACCAAAGAATAGAGCTTTTCAACGCTCCTAAGCCCTCTTAACTGATTCTCTCTCAATTACGCCTTTTTGCCTTCTTTTGCTTATCCGCATCTTGGGGAGTGATAATTCACCCACCTCCCTTCTTAGGGGATCAAGAAAAGATAAGGCATTACTCAGTAATTCCTCTCTTCTCCACATAGGGACTAAGGTACACGCAGGAAATTGGGAAAAGTCCTACAATGAAGATTCGTGTGTATCCTCTCCTTTGGATTTTACCTTCTACCGCATCGCCATTTTCAGAACAACAAAACCGATGAAAGGTTGCCTGAATGCTGACCCTCTGGATCGTTTAGTGTTGATATTCAACCCCCAAATCAATCTTCGGTAAAAGACTCTTCCTTCGCAAAAGAAGGCTATTTGTATAGGGAATCCTTTTATTTCCCTGGAGTAGAAGTAATTACCAGTCGGATAACCACTTCAACAGCCTTTTTTATTTTGGAAATATGATCATGCATGGCCTTCCGGGCAGCCTGGGAGTCTTTATTCATGAGAGCGGTATAGATCTTTTTCATCTCTTTTTGGGTTGGGACAATCCTATTAGCCAGCTCCGCCGTAGCCAAACGAATCCGATTCATTTCATCTTGATAGCTTTCCAAAATAGAAGTAATTTCCCCATTCCCGCATAGTTCCCAAATGGTCTTATGTAAGACTCTATCCGTTTCGAAAATAACCTCCTTTTTTTCCTCCCCCCGATCTTCATTTTCCGCTAACTTCCTAAATTGATTTTTCAATAATCTCTGTTCTTTGGAGGAAATTTTTTCGGCGGCAACTTCTGCAGCGTAGGGTTCCAGTAACTGCCTAACGAGACAGATTTCTCTTGCTTTATCCAAAGATATGGGGGAGACGATGGTTCCAATTTGAGGCTTTACTAAAACCATGTTTTCCTTCTGTAATTTACGAATGGCATCTCGAATGGGAGCTCTGCTGACCTTGTACTTTTTAGCTAATTGAGACTCGGATAGTTTTTCTCCGGGCTTGTGTCGCAATTTAACCAGATCTTCGTGTAAAGACTCATACACGTAATCAGCCATGGTTTTTGCTCTAAGCAAGGGGATGCCTCCTTTCTCTTTGGTTCGTTGGTCCTGGTGGACTTTTACGCCCCAGGGAAATCTCCGGGAGAATATGAACAAGCCCGACTCAGATCTTCCCGAATTTGTATCCCTAATTTAAAGAGCAGAACAAGAGTCACTTGCCGGCCATAAACCAAATGCCTTCCCGCAGGTTTTAGAACGGACGCCTGGGAGGGCCCCTTTGCTTCATAGCCTCCTGAGGTTTGCTCCCTTCCATCCCTTGAGATTTTCTTTGCTCTGTCCAGGGCTGGTGGGCTTTCATCCTAGTATTCTAGTATACCTATCCGCGCAATTTATATCTTTTCCTGGAAGCTGTCAAGAGTTTTTTAGGATTTTTTTAGGATTGGGAATCAGCCCGTAAGGAACTTGAAATGTTAAGAAGAATTTTCTTGACAGGGCCTATCGAATAGGATAAAGATGATTTTCAATATTTGTATACTAGGATACCAATAATCAATGGAAGGCTTCTTTTTAGCCAGGCCATGGTGAATCCTTTAAAGAAAGGAATCTCCGTTGGTATTCAAGAATGCTTCTAATCATCAACCATCCCCTTGGAAGACCTACCATGAAAGGGAAATCAAGTTCGTGGAAAGACAGCTGGTAGACCGGGGGAGTTTGTAATGGGCCAACCTTAATAGCCAAGGAAAGAAGAGGAATACGATGAAGTCTGGAGAAAAAGGCATTATGAACAGCATTCTGGAAGCCATTGGCAATACCCCTCTGGTAAAGCTAAACCGAGTAGCCAAAGGAATCGAAGGAAACGTTCTGGTCAAGTGCGAGTATCTTAACCCGAGCGGGAGTGTAAAAGACAGGATGGCCTTAAGAATGATCGAGGAGCCTGAAAAATCCGCAAAGATAAAGCCATCCGTAAATTCCATCGTGGAAGCGAGTTCTGGTAACACAGCCATCGCTTTATCCATGGTTTGCGCGGCCAAAGGATACCCTTTAAAGATTTACTTCCCCGAAGCCACCATGGTGCCAGAAAAGATGAAGATTCTGGATCGATTCGGAGCCAGGCTTGAGCAGACCCGAAGGGATGATGAGGAGGCCAACCGGATGGCCCGAGAGGTAGGCCTTCATGGGGCCGCCATCGAAGTCCCCGGAAGGGTCCAGTGCCTGAGGGAAGAGAAAGAGAATCCGCATATTTATTGGACCCGACAATTCAGCAATCCTGCAAACAAAAAAGCCCAAAGCGCCATCGCCCGCGAGTTGCTGGAAGAAACGGATGGCCGGGTTGCTGTTTTCGTTGCCTCCATAGGAACCGGAGGTACCTTTTTGGGAGTCTCCCAAATATTGAAAAAAGAAATTCCCCATGTAAAGTGCATAGCGGTGCAGCCAGCTGGATGGGAGGGTTGGCGCGATCCGTTATCGCCAGAAACTAAGTATATGCCTGGGATTACGGGAGGATTGACCCAGGAGATTCGGGATAGTGGCATCGCGGATGAAGTATTGTGGGTGGGGAATGAGGAAGCCCGAGCCATGGCCTATCGATTATCGAGGGAAGAGGGCATATTCTGCGGAATGTCTTCTGGCGCTAATGTATTTGTAGCCATGAATGAAGCCCGCAAACCAGGAATGAAAGGAAAGAACGTTATTGCGGTCTTGGTTGACCGAGGAGATCGGTATTTTAGTGATGAACGTTACATTACATGATGCCTAGGATGTCTTGCTGCCCCTGAGGTCTCGCTTATAACGAGACCTCTTTGAAAGGCCCAGCATTTTAATATTTTTGATGAATTTGCACATCTCCTGAATAAAGGCCCAGGTCTATTAGAGATCAAGATAATTTTTATCTTCGAGGAGGGTCAAGAGTATCTTGGGGCCACACCAATTCTATACTATGGTAATTTCCTGCCTCCACCTTGGAGAGAGATTCCGGGCAAGGATTTATCTTCTTTGTATTGCACCACATAGTGCACCCCACCTTTTCCAAGATGTCTGTGTGCTTGGAGGGGAGTTATTAATAAAGGTTCTTCCGGCTCTTCAATGGGTAATCCGGTAAAGTAGAATGGCTCCAAGGAGCGATGCAGCCATGCAAGATACTGAACTTTATCGTTATCTTTTGGGTATTCAGGAACCATAGACTGTAGAAAGTGTGAAAATGGATTTGGTGAATCAAAGAGTAGATGTTTGGGCGACCCATCGAGAAGGTTTGCGTTGGCCATGTCCAGAGTGGAGGGCGCAGATGCTTTTGTACGATTTGTGTCTTTCCCAGGAGCAGAGGGAAGGGATCAAGGCGGTAGCGATGGATATTGGGGAGCCCTCTACTGCTTCTGTCCTAGCCCATGTTCCGGATGCTGAGGATAAGATTGTGTTTGATCGTTACCATCTGATGACGCACATGGGGAATGCGGTGCATGAGGTGCTCAAGGAAGAGCACCGGGCCTTTAAAAAGGTGGGGGACGAGACGTTGACCAGCTCCAAGTATCTTTGGCTGTATTCGCAGGAAAACCTGCCGGAGAAGCACGAGGATTGGTTTACTGGCCTGAGAGATCGGAAGCTCAAGACCGCCCCTTCGTGGGCAATTAAGGAGAGTTTGCGGGATCTTTGGAGTTATGCCAGTATTGGATGGGCCAAGCGTCATTTTAACAAGTGGTATTTGGGGGCAACCCATTCGAGTTTGGATCCTATCATTGCAAAGGCTCGAATGTTCCGCAAATACCTTCATAATATTTTGACTTATTATGCCCACCCAATTACCAATGCTGTAAGTGAGGGGCTCACTCCAAAAATCCAGACTATTAAGAAGATGGCTTACGGCTTTAGGAACCGTGAGCACTTCAAAACAGCTTTTTATTTTCCCTGCGAAGGTTTACAGCTTTACCCGGCAACCCATTAAAAACCCGGATGAACCAATTTCTTATTATAAGAAATTTAATTTTAACGCTCTCTACCGGGAGGGATGAGATGTCAAGTTTTTTGGCCAGAAGTTCTGTCTTCCAAATAAGGACGACCCGCTCCAATATCGTGCGGGCTCCACCAGACCCCATTCCGATTCATTAGAACTCCCTTTTTCAGCTGCTTTTGCTCCGATCAAGATGCATATCCAGCATAAGTGAGGGCAAAAGGCATATGATAATCAGAATAATTCTTGCTAGCAACTAAAGGAGGCCTTTCTCATGGAAAGAATGAACGATAGAAGTTCTCCAAAACAAAGGCTTAGAAAGAACTTGATGGATCGGCGAGATTTTATGAAAGCCGTTGGCGTAGCTGGTGGGGCCGTATTAGCGACGAGCATTTCAGGCCCATTTATTCATACCCAAGCAGCAGAGCCAGATATTAGGATCGGACACTTATCCTCCTTTTCCGGGCCTTACGTTGCATTGGGCACCCGGATTGATAAAGGGCTTTCCTTAGCCTTACAGCTGAGTAAATACAAGAACCGCGTAAAATTCTTTAGGGAAGATTCTCAGGATAAGCCGGAAGTGTCCGTGGAAAAAGCCCTCAAACTCTACCAGAAAACAAAGATTGATATTCTAGTAGGCCCCATAGCTGGTCATGCTTCTCTTGCTGTGAGCACTGCCCTCACGCCCCTTAGAAAATTGCTTCTCGGGGCTCATGGGGGGAATAAATGGCTTGCTGGGAAAAATTGCAGCCCATACACGTTCCTGATCGGGCATACCATGTATAACATGAGTGCTCCCATAGCTCCCTGGTTCTTAAAAAATGTGGGCGATAAGGTCTTCCTCGTGGGAGTTGACTATGCAACGGGCCGCGACATTGCCCTTCACTTTAGGCAGGCCTTCGAGAAGCTCGGAGGTAAGGTCGTAGGTGAGGGCTATGCACCCTTGGGAACTACAGAATACACCCCTTACCTCACCCAGGTTCGAAATGCGAAGCCAAAGCCAGATGGATGCTTTGGAATGTATGCCGGGTCAGATGGGGTTAATTGGGTCCGCCAGTTCGCAGAATTTGGCCTAAAGAAAGATGGCTATATGTACGTGGGCGGACTCGGCGTGTTCCAAACTGTACTTCTGGATGCGATGGGAGATGCCTGTTTAGGTTTTTGGGATTGCATGCATACAGTTCCCTACATCGATAATCCCCAGAATAGAATTTTTATGGAGGCTTGGAAAAAGGCTTATCCGGATGAACCAATTGAAGAAAACGGGATGCTGGGATTCGACGTAGGGACTGCCATCATTAAAGCTCTTGATGCTGTGGGGGGAAACGCAAAGGATACCGATGGGCTGGCTAAAGCCCTGCACTCAATAGAATACGATTCCCCCAGGGGCCGTATCAAAATGGGGCCAAATAACTGTACAATCGTTCCCATCTATGCCCGCAAAGTGGTGAAGAAAGACGGAAAATATCGGCATGAAGCCACTTTGTTAGGACATTTCGGCACTCCTCATGGCCCGGAATACGAATGGGGAGAATGTAAGATAAGTTATTAAAGACTGAATGATCGGTCCAAGCGTTCACGGGCCGAGAATCAATTAGGGGTGGCGAGGGAGCCAGAATTCAAATTCTTGTATCCCCCGCTTCTCCTAATTTCTTAAGGATTCCTTTTGGACTATACCACATTTATGAGCTGCCTTCTGTACGGGATCACGATAGGAGCGGCTTATGCACTAATTTCTGCCGGGCTCTCAATCATTTTAGGCTTGATGGGGGTGCTAAATTTCACCCATGGGAGCTTGGTTATGCTCGGAGCTTATGTGGGACTTACCCTCGTAAATATGACCGGGAATTTCTGGCTCTCCTTGCTTTTAGCACCTTTGGTCATTGCGCTAATCGGAGGAATTATAGAGGTATTCATGATTCGGCGCCTGTATGGAAAAGATATTCTTTTAACTCTTCTTCTTACTTTTGGACTCAGCATGGTCTTTTCTAATGCGGTATTGATTATCTGGGGGGGTGATCAGTACTCAATCCAATTACCGCCTTACTTAAAGGGTTTCATTAAAATATTTGACGTATACTATCCAAAGTTTCGGCTATTTGTCCTTATTTTTAGTTGCGTACTCGTCACGATTTTGTCAATTCTATTGAACCGGAGTCGCTGGGGATTAGTTATCCGTGCAGGTATGTTCAACATAGAGATGATTGAAGCTTTCGGAATCAATATTAACAGAGTATTCAATTTACTATTTGTCTTTTGTTCTGGCCTCGCTGCCCTAGCAGGGGTTGTTATCGGGGCCATGCGAAGCTTAAACCCGGTGATGGATGTGGAATTCATTACCATGGCTTTGGTAGTAATCGTTATAGGAGGGCTAGGCAGTTTTAGAGGCGCTTTAATCGGTTCCTTCATCTTAGGGTTGGCTCAATCCTTTGGAGCGACTGCCTTTCCAGAATTTGCAAAGTATGCGACATGGGCCTCAATGGTTGCCATTTTGTTGCTCCGGCCAGAGGGTCTTCTTCCAGAGAAATAAGACAATTCCCGTAAGGATAGAAAAATTCGCATGATTAAGCTCAAAAAATTCATGTGGGTTGGAGTTCTAGCCCTTCTAATAGCCTTACCTTTGGGATCAGGGCATCTCTTTTCCGATTTCTATATCGCCTTAGTGCTTCGCATCTTTATTTTTGGAATCCTTTTGCTGGGTTTTGATTTGTTAGCCGGCTATGGGGGACTAGTTTCCTTTGGCCATGCGATGTTTTTGGGTACGGGCGCCTATGTAGCAGCACTCGTTTGGAAGCATATGAATGATTCTGTATGGCTGGGAATTCTCATGGGGTTACTCCTCAATGGGTTAATTGGATACTTTGTTGGCTTACTTTGCGTGCGCACCCGGGCGATCTATTTTGTCTTTCTAACCTTCGCCTTCTCCCAGTTCTTTTTCGTCACGGCCAATAGTTGGCGCCTCATCGGGGCAGCAGATGGAATTGCCGGAATTCCCTCTCCCTCTCTTCTTCCCGGAATATATCTCCGCCCAGATGGGGCAGCATTCTATTATTTTTCCCTCGTGTGCCTAATCATTGCTTATTGGGTTGCTCAACGAATTGTAAAATCACATTTTGGCCAAGTCCTAATCGGTATCCGCGAGAATGAAGAACGAGCGAAATTCTTGGGCTATGATACATCCTTGCAAATTCGAAAAGTATTTCTGATTTCAGGATTATTTGCCTCTTTGGCCGGCGCTCTTATGGTAATCCTGCAACCGTATGCCTCTCCCCACCACTACAATTGGATCCTTTCTGGTGATATTGTAATCATGGAAATCCTTGGAGGAATGGGCACACTGGTTGGCCCCTTGCTGGGAGTATCGCTCGTCATCTTGGTCCAAGATTTCGTAAGTTCTTGGCACGAACAGGCCTGGATGTTCTGTGTAGGGGCAATTTATGTCTTATGTGTCTTATACTCTCCCGCAGGAATCATGGGAATTATAAAGAATATTTCGAGCCATATGTGGGTTTTTCGAAAGTAAATACTACCCAGATTCAATCAACATATTCACGGAAAGCAGGCTCATTCTTTCTTTAAGTGTCAACAAGGTCATACACCGGAACCATGAAATCAGGTATTAAGCTCCTCTTCACCTCTAAAAAGCCTTTTATCAAGAGGCTCGATATTCTAAAGAGAGAGGAGTTGCCTTCAACTTCCACCATATCTAACAAAATGGGGGAAAGATGCTCCTGTGCATGGAAAACATCACCCTGAACATCGGCGGTCTGGAAATCCTGCGCGATGTAAATTTTGGGATAACAAGAGGAGAAACTACCTCTATTATCGGCCCCAATGGTGCTGGAAAAACCACCTTATTTAACGTGATAACCGGGCGGATCTCTCCGACTAAAGGAAAAGTTTTATTTAAAGAGAAAGATATTACAAATTTACCTTCCTTCCAAATCGCCCAGATGGGGATTGCTCGATCTTTCCAAATTAACAACATTTTTAAGGGGATGAGTGTCTTCGAAAATATCTGCATTGCCGCTCAAACCAATAGCCAATTCAGGTGCCGCATTTTTTCCCAATTTTCCCACGATTTGGAAAGTATTCAAAAAGCTAAAGAAATATTAGAGTTGATCGGATTACAAACAGTTAAAAATAAACTCGCTCGTGAGCTTTCCCACGGAGATCAGCGACGCCTGGAGATTGGGATGAGTTTGGCGATTGAACCAGAGCTCTTAATGCTGGATGAGCCTACGAGTGGAATGTCCCCGGCAGAAACCACGGCCACAGTAGATTTACTCGAATCGATTGGCAAAAGAGTTACCCTCTGCATTATCGAACATAAAATGACTTTAGTGATGGCCTTATCCAAGAGAATCATAGTTTTAAATTTGGGCAAAAAAATTGCCGAAGGAAGCCCGGAAACCGTGGCTGCAAATGAAGCCGTTCGGGAGATTTATTTGGGAACAGCATGAAAGCACTTACCATCGATCATATTGATACCTACTATGGAATGAGCCATATACTGCATGGCCTATCCCTTGAGGTTCCAGTAGGAGACGTCGTTTGTCTCCTGGGGAGGAATGGGGCTGGCAAAACCACTACCATTCGATCCGTTATGGGTATGACTCCTCCAGCTCGAGGTTTTATCAAAATTTTCGGGGAGGAAGTCCGAGGATGGCGTCCCAATCGAATTTTTCCCTTGGGGGTAAGGATTGTCCCCCAGGGGCGGCATATATTCCCTATGCTTTCTGCAGAGGAAAATCTTCGCCTCGCTCTTATAGAACTTTCCTCTGCCGAATTCAACAAAGAAAAGGAAAAGATCTACGAGATGTTTCCTGAAATAAGGGAGAAGCAAAGGCAAAAAGGGAGAACCTTGAGCGGTGGGGAGCTTCAAATGCTGGCTATTGCCAGAGCTATTATGGGGAATCCTCGCCTAATTCTCATGGACGAGCCCAGTGAGGGATTGGCCCCTCTGATCATCGCTCGGATTGAGAAAACCATTCTGGAACTAAAACAAAAGAAGATGACGATTCTCTTGGCAGAACAAAATCTGCAATCAGCACTGCGAGTGGGTGATTATCATTATATTATAGACAATGGTATAAATGTTTTCTCAGGAAATAGGGGGGATTTAAGCGCAAATGAAGAAGTTCAGATCAGCTATCTGGGCGTGGGTAAATCTGAAACCTGACAGAAAAATGGCTTGATTCTTAGATCTAAAGCCCTCAAAGGTAAGAACAAACGGCATCATAAAAATTCATAATTTTTCGATTTGTTGTAATATCCGATGAAGGTTAAACAAATCTGGATCAAGCCCTGGATGATATCTTTGAAGCGGCAAAGTATATCGGCTGAAAACAACCGCTTCCTCTAATCTTAGAGGATAGGGAGGTTCATCATGAAAGATGTCATGTATTTTGCTCCACAAAAGATGAAGGAGGCGTTGAAGTTACTCGCCAAGCACAAAAAAAGAATCACCATCCTGGCTGGTGGCACAGATCTCGTCCCCAAGATGAATCATCATGTACTGAAGCCGGATATTCTGCTTTACGTCGGTGGGCTGGGCCTGGATTACATCAAGAAAAGGAATGGGAAGCTGGTCATCGGTGCGGCAACTCCTTGGAGCAAGCTTGTTACCAATCCGTTGATTGCCCGCAACGTAAGTGCTCTGCAGAGAGCTGCGCAGGGTTCAAGTTGTGTGGCCATTAAAAGCACGGGCACAATCGGGGGCAACATAGGGAGTGCCTCGCCAGCCGCTGATCTGGCAACACCTCTTCTGGTCATGGATGCCGAGTTGCGCTTGGCCAGCGCCCGCAAGAGGCGCCTTGTACCTTTAAAAGAGTTTTTCCAGGGGCCGGGAGAAACAGTGCGGAAGCCGGATGAACTGATCGAGGAAGTCCATGTGCCACTGCTCAGGGGCAAGTCTGTCTTCGCAAAAGTGGGTCGTCGTAAGGCCATGACTCTCTCGGTGGTGAATGTAGCGGTAAGGCTGGAGATGGCGGGCAAGACCTGCAAAGATGCGCGTATTGCCTTAGGTTCAATGGCCCCAACGCCCATCCGATGTTACCAGGCTGAGGGATTACTCAAGGGGAAGGTAATCGACAAGGACTTGATCAAGCGTTGCGCTGCCGAGGCCGTAGCCGAGAGTGATCCCATAGATGACGGGCGGGCGTCGGCCTGGTATCGGGTAAAAGCAGGGACCGCCCTGGTTTGCCGGGCTTTGGAGCAGGCGGCTGGGATGGAGATATAGGAAGGAGGCAAGGTGACTATGAAATATTCCCTTTCATTTACTCTGAATGGTTTCCCGGTGGACGTCTTGGTCAAGCCTACCGAAACCCTGCTCGATGTTCTGCGAGAGCAGCTGGGCGTGAAAAGTCCGAAGCGGGGATGCAACGGAGGGGATTGCGGCGCTTGCACGGTTTTGCTCAACAGAGAGCCTGTCCGTTCCTGTATCACCATCGCCCTGACGGTGGCGGGCAAAGCCGTCACCACGGTCGAGGGTTTGGCCAAGGGAGAGGCACTGCACCCGTTGCAGAAGGCTTTCCACGAGCATTACGCCACCCAATGTGGCTTCTGTACCCCCGGGATGATTATGGCAGCCAAAGCGTTGCTGGATAAAAACCCGAAGCCGAAGCGACAGGAAGTAAGAGAGGCTCTGGCGGGGAACCTCTGTCGCTGCACTGGCTATGTAAAGATTGTTGATGCGGTCATGGCTGCGGCAGAAGATATGGCCAGCGCGAAAGTCTAACAGGTGGAAAGGTGGTGGACCATGGCACTAAGAATTATCGGCCAGAGGGAGAAACGGTATGATGGGTTGGCCCACATAACCGGAAAGACCCGGTTTGTGGATGATGTGATTATTCCCGGGATGCTGGCGGTCAAGGTTTTGCGGAGTCCGGTAGTGAAAGGAAGAGTGAAAAGGCTGGATACGGCCTCAGCCGAAAAGGGGGCTGGGGTCGCAGCTGTAATCACGGCCAAGGATGTACCCAATAATGCTTTTGGTCCGATGATTCCTGACCAGCCTGTCTTTGCGCAAGAGATTCGTTATCAGGGGGAACCGATCGCTGCGGTCGCTGCCGTGGATGAAGATACGGCTATGGAAGCGATCGCCCGGATCAAGTTCGATATAGAAGAGGAAAAAGGGATCCTTGACCCACTGGAGGCAATGAAGCCGGATGCTCCGAAGGTGCGCCCAGAAGGCAATCTATTCATGTTTGGCGACAAACCTTTTCGGGAAATCGTCTCCGGAGATGTAGAAGCCAGGTTCAAAGAGGCAGATGAGATCGTGGAGTCAGACTACGTAGAGTCCTCGTTCGAACATGCCGCCCTGGAGACCCAGTGTAGCTTGGCCGTGCCCGAGGCCAACGGCAAGCTGACAGTTTATAGCTTAAGCCAAGACCCATGGCAACACATTGGAATATTATGCAACATTATAAAGATGCCCATGAGCAAAGTGCGATACATCGGGGGGACGGTGGGGGGTGGTTTTGGGGGGAAAAATGACATTCACGCGGATCATGTGGCAACTCTGCTGGCATTGAAAACCGGAAAACCAGTGAAATGGCGCTGGACCAGGGAAGAGGAACTACTTTACTCTACTCACCGCGGAGCATGGCATATCCATTTCAAAGATGGGGTGAAGAAAGACGGACGCATCGTAGCCCGTCAGGTCAAGACCATTCGGGATTCCGGAGCCTATACTTCGTTGAATCCTGTAGGAGTTGAATTGAGCTGCCTAACACTTACCGGTCCCTACTACATTCCCAATGTGCGCATTGAAGGGTATTTGGTTTACACCAACAAGCCTTTTTCCATGTCCATGCGGGGCTTCGCCATCAATGAGGCCAACTATGCTACGGAAGTCCAAATGAACCGGGTGGCCGAGGCCATCGGGATAGACCCCTGGGAAATCCGTTTTATCAATGCCTACCGCAATGGTGATAAGATGCCCGTGGGGAAAGTTCTGGACAGCGTAGCCTTGATCGAGGTGATGCAGGCCTTAGCCAAGAAAACTGGTGTGGATTTGCCCGCCAGACTGAAGGCGATGACTTCCGCAAAAAGAGAGGTGCGGCCATGAAGAAAAGAGGGGTGGGAATCGCTGCCGGTTTATACCCCACAGGGCTCTTGGGTGGGGGGGACCCAAGCCAGGCGATCGTGAAGATAAAGCCCGATGGAAGCGTAGATTTGATCATTGGCTCTACGGACCTGGGCCAGGGATGCAAGACGGTGCTGAGCCAGATGGCTGCGGAAGAACTGGGGGTCAGGTATGACCAGGTAAATGTACTGAATGCTGATACCGATGCTGGCCCGCTCTGTTTGGGTACCTTTGCCAGCCGGGTGACCTTTATAGCTGGGAAGGCGGTGGTTGGGGCGGCCAGGGAAGCGAAATCGATTCTTTTCGAATTGGCAGCCAAAGAATTGGAAGCCTCTGTGCCAGACCTTGTGGCCGCAGAAGGAAAAATTTTTGTCACGGGATCGCCGGATAAATTTGTAACCATTTCCGATCTAGCCGGCAAGAGTCCGTTGATTGTTGGCCGGGGAACCTATGTACCCGCCCCAGCAACGCCAGACCCAAAAACAGGGGTGTGGAATGCTTTTCACACCCTGGCGTGGGGAGCTGTGTTAGCAGAAGTGGAAGTGGATACAGAAACAGGCGAAGTTGACTTGCGGCGCCTGGTCTGCGCTTTCGATGCTGGCAAGGCCATCAACCCCGAGCTTGTGGAGGGTCAAATAGAAGGGGGTGCCGGGATGAGCCAAGGGCAGGCCATGATGGAGCAGTGGCAGCCCTACTACCCTTCCTTGGATTGGCAGCCCACGAGCTTGCGGGATTACGTGATCCCCACGGCCGTGGATGTCCCGGAGATAGAATCGGTGATTTACGAATGTCCTTCGGCTGATGGGCCTTACGGGGCTAAGGGGATCGGGGAGATAACGGCCAACGTGCCTACTCCGGCAATTGCCAGTGCCATCTGCAATGCCATCGGCGTTTGGATCAACGAGATTCCCATCACGCCGGAGAAAATTCTGCGAGCTCTCGAGAAAAAGGCCAATTCTGATCTGGAAAAAATCCCAGGCGGAGGTCAATAGAGTTATAAAATGTACACCATTATTCAGCCCAAGATTATCCACATGGGCCGAGGAGCGGTAAATGTGCTTGATGGAGAGCTTTATCAGATTTCTCCGAAGAAGATCTTGGTCGTGACAGATCCCATTGTCCAAAGTTTGGGGCTTGTCGACAGGGCGTTTCGTAGCGCAAAAGCCTATCAGGACCGGATGGAACTTTTTTTAAACCCTAAACCAAACCCCGATGTTTCCATCGTGGAGTGCTGCGCTTCCAAGGTGAAAGCGGGAGGCTTTGATCTCATCATAGGGATTGGAGGTGGCTCTCCTCTGGACGTTGCCAAGGGTGCGAGCGTCTTGGCCGTACATGAGGAAGGGATACGGAGTCTTTTGGGAAGAAATTTGCTGAAGAGGAAAGGGATTCCTACCATCCTGATGCCTACTACCTCGGGAACAGGAACAGAGATTAGCCAGGCTGCGGTTTTGGAGGTCCCTGAGGAAGAAACTAAGAAACCCATCTGGGATCCCCGAATTGTTGCCGACATTGCCATTGTTGATCCAGAATTAACTACCTCGATGCCGCCTGCTCTAACAGCCGAAACAGGCTTAGATGCTCTGTACCATGGCATCGAAGGGTTTACATCCAGGACATCGAACCCCATCGCTAAGCTCTATTGCCTGGAGGCAATAGGTCTGATCGCTCGTTATCTGAAGAGAGCCTACGATAATGGTGAAGATATGGAAGCTCGCGAAGCCATGTCCAGGGCCGCCACTCTGGCCGGACTTGGTTTTTCCAACGGTGGCTTGGGAGCCGGCCACGGTCTTGCTCTGGCTTTGGATTCGCTTCCGGGTTTCTCCCATGGAAAAGGATTAGCCATCCTTTGTCCGTGGGTTATCGATTTCAACAGAACCGGCCATGAAATGATTTATGCTACTATTGCTGAAGCCCTTGGCGAGCCTATCCAAAGTGTAGATCCCCTTCTGGCCTCCCGGAAGGCCTGTGAGGCAGTTTTGAGATTGGCTAAGGAAGTTGGAATCTCACCTTATTTGAAGAATCATGGAATTCAGAGCGACCAAATACCCAGATTAGCTCAAAGAGCTTATCGTCTATCACAGAGGCTAATGCCAATGAATATAAGGGAAATGGGGGAAATCGATGTTTTAGAAATATTTCGAAATGCATATGGAGGGTAATGCGGCCGGTCTTTGGGCCGGCAAGAGCTTGAAAAAGCCTGAAAATCCGCGTGTCCCCAGTTCGATTCTGGGTCTCGGCATCAGAATGAAAAAGGGCTGCAAAACCTGCAGCCCTTTTTTGTTGCTCACAACCTGAAACCTTATACCCCCTCGCATCATCCTATCCTTCGCCAGCATTTTGCAAATACGCAGAGAAATTTCTGGAAATCTGCTGCCCCACATCTCATCACCGTTATCCATACCTTGCATCTCTGGCCCTAAAGACCAATGCCTGTAGGGAAGAGGAACATAAGCGGGAAAAGGTTTCTTTCAAAAAGAGATAGATTCGTATGGATTTACCCCTTAGAGAGAGACAAAATAACCCTTAGTAGGCGATTTCTCATTTTGTTGATCGATGCTTTTCATGAAGAGGCGCTAACCAGATTAATCCCTGGGGCCTGACCAAGACCTGCATGAAGGATAATGTTTTGAGTGGGCAAGCGGATGAGAGAATTTTTTACAGACAAAACCAGGGAAGGGCGATAATTTTTTCATGAATTTCCAGTGGCCGAGGGCAGCGGCAGATGATGTAACCTTTTTTCGCCCGGAGAGGATTCTCATGCATAAATTTCAGCAGATAGCGGCCATCCTGTAACGCAGGGCGTTCTGTCCATTTCACCTCCATCGGCGTCAATGCCTTACCCTGTTCAATGATAAAATCCACTTCTGCCCCATTCCGGGTGCGCTGATAATGGAGCTGGCCATTACCGAGGTATTGGAGCCGTTTCCATAATTCAATTCCCACCCATTGCTCAAAGAACAACCCAGGATTCGCTTTCACCAATTCGGACGATGGTTTCAACCCAGCGGCTGCATGACGCACTCCCAGATCAAAAAAGAAAAATTTCGGTGTGGAGAGAAGGTTCTTGCGAGGACTCTTGGCATATACGGGCACGCGAAAACCCACAAACATATCTTCCAGGAGCTGATAATAGGCCTTAACCGTCGGTTGAGAAACCCCCGTTTCCTGCGAGATGGCCGCATAGTTGAGAATCTGGCCCGACTCCACGGCCGCGAACTGCAAAAAACGCACAAATGACCCCCAGTCTTTGACCAAAGCTTCACGGCGGATCTCTTCTTCCAGATGAATAACAGAGAAAGCCTTGAGGAGTTCCGGGCGGTCGTTTTCTTCACTCGCAACGATCCCGGGGAGGGCTCCATACGCCAACCTCCACTCCAAATCCCATACGGGAAATGGCCGCAACGGTTCCTCCCCTTCCTGCCAGGAAAACGGCATGGGGGAAGCGATATCCGGGATTCTTGAAGATGGCGGCGGTTGTTCGACTAAAGTCAGCGAATATAGATGATGCATGAAACTCCGCCCGGGAAGCAGGTTGGCCCCCGTTCGCCGCAATTTCCGGGAGGAGCTGCCGCAAAGAACAAAGCGCCATCGCTCCTTGTCGCTGTTATACAGGTGCTGCACCGCATCGAATATTGCCGGTACGGACTGGGCCTCATCCACAAAAACAAATTGCCCCTTCTTCTTAGACGGCAGGGCACGGCACAATTTGCTAAACTCCTCCGGCTGGGCGAGATGCCGGCTGCGTTCTGCGGGATCTGAAAGATCAATGCGAAAGGTTTCTGGAGGTAAAAGCATGTTCAACAAGGTAGTTTTTCCCGTTTGCCGGGCCCCGAACATCAAGTGAACAAAAGGACGCTCCAGCTTCTTCTGCATTGGCTTTGCATACCAGCGGTCAAACATAACGCCACCCCATTTCTACAGATATTAATGGGCATTTATTTTTGTGGCCTGATTATAAACCGCATTTTATTTTTTGTCAAACGGAATTCTTTCCTTCATTCCTATCCGAAGCAGGCTTCAAAATTCCCTCTAAAATGCGCAGGCCTTATTGTGCGTGCCCTTGGGTCCAAGGACTAAAGATCTAATTTCCAATGGGCCTGTAATTTAAGGAAAGCTATTGGGGATATTCCTTGAGTCCAGGGTAGAAAATCCTTTCCCGACCATTGAGAACTTTAATCTCCAGTTTCGGTTGGGTAAGAAAGAAAGGGAGGCTGTCGAATGGCGATGGAACCAAGAATTGGGAGATACCATGTTTCATGGGGTCAACCTTTCAGCTCAAAGGTCGGACCCTGCTCAAGGTTGACCCTGAGCGCAGTTCCATCCTTACTCCAAAGATCATAGCTTGGGTGAGTCGAAGGGTCAGTGCTTGCACCGGATCAGCACAGTTTGAAGCGTTATTGGCTCAGGCTAGTTATCGGTTGTAGAAAATGGGTGGGGTGATATTTTAACAACCATCTCCCTCATCCTTCGTTGTTTACTCAAACATTCTTAAAAACTCCGAGACCCCAATAATCCTGACGTCTTTATACCGTTTCAAATCGGTCAGATCCTTGTCACCGCTTACGATAAAGTCGGCCGATCCGGAGATGGCGCAGGCAATGAATTTTTCATCCGCCGGGTCCCGGCATACCCCCTTAACATTTTCGCCTATTTCCACAACTTCGAAATATGGCAAAATCTCATTTTCTATGATGGATTGGATTTCGCCGGGAGTGAGGGAAAATTTCCGGTACTTTAGGACAACCCTGAGTTCATCGAAGGTCTCTCTGGAGATCAAGGGGACAATTTTCTTCTTCTGCCATAAATCCACAATTTTGGAAACCTCACCAGTGAAAAGCAAAGCCGATACCAGAACATTGGTATCCAACACGATCCGTCTTATTTTCTTTGGCGTCTTGCCCATAGGATGGCCTCAGGAACATCCTTCTCCGTGATTCCCAATCGTTTAATCTTCTCTCGCACCCTCTCCAGAGTCGATCCCGCAGGCATGATCTTAACGGGCATCAGGAGGATCTTGTTGTCTTCGATATGAATGTCGAAGTATTGGGCGTCCGGAAAAGCATTGGCGATAGCTTTGGGCAAAGTGATTTGATTCTTGGATGTCTTCTTTGCGAGCATTTTTCCTTACCTCCTTGAAATAAGAATACCTTATTTCAGGGAAATTGGCAAGGGAGAAAAAAGCAAGACCTGATTCTCGACCCCTCCATTGGAGGAAGGGAAGGTTGCGAAATGGTAGTGGGAAAATGAACCTGGGCAAAAAGCGGGGTCAGTCCGTGAATCAGGAATTGCTCATGTTTTATAGAAGTTACTCCTTTTCACCTTTTATTTTCAATTCTTTTGAGGCTACCCGAATTTCATAGCCAAGAATCAGCGAAATTCTCAATTCACGGACTGACCCCGATTTTTCTTCTCCAGGTTCTCCAGGCGCTGGTAGTGGACCGCGGCGGCAAAGTAGCCTGCCTTGGCCAGATCCAGGCAGATCCCTTCCATGTCATCAGCCAGTCCCCCGGCATCAGGATGGACCAGAACGGCGGGTAAGGCCT
>Ga0315314_1000241_pt1 | contig 70005 bp, 75 predicted proteins | sample TDP9_MG_FD_203631 | JGI IMG/M metagenome (GOLD analysis project Ga0315314, IMG submission 203631) | Freshwater sediment microbial communities from Lake Towuti, South Sulawesi, Indonesia - TDP9 | ecosystem: Environmental > Aquatic > Freshwater > Lake > Sediment | place: Indonesia: South Sulawesi...
AAGGAGATTCAGGGGGGGGATGGCCGGAGGTTCAAGGAGAAGTACAATATTGATAACCCCTTGGTCGCCTTTATTGGCAGGGTAAGTTACGATAAAGGAGCGACTCATCTGGTAGAGGCGATGCGGCAGCTTTGGGACCGTGGGAGAGGGGTGGATCTAGTATTGGCGGGGCCACTTATGGGGAGGTTTGCAAGGTACTATAGATCCTTACCTTCTAACGTTCAGGAGCGGGTGAGGCTGTTGGGTCCGGTCCGAGGGGAGAAGAGGGACCTTCTAGATGCGGCAGAGACGCTGGTTTTGCCCTCCCGCGTGGATTCTTTCGGCCTCGTCTTTCTGGAAGCCTGGGCTTACCGGAAACCGGTGATCGGTGCTAGTGCCGGTGGAATACCGGAGGTAATAGATGAGGCCTCCAATGGTTTCTTGGTCCCCTTTGGGGATGTGAAGGGCCTAGCCCATCGCATCGCCACGCTCCTCGAGGATAGGGCATTGGCTCAACGAATGGGCGAGGAGGGCTATCGAAAAGTGACCCGATTCTATACCTGGGATGCAATCTTCCCCCGCCTGGAGGAGATATATCTGCGCTTAGTTGGGTAAGTGAGAGGCATTGTGCGCATATTGCAAGTCGTTCACCAATTCCCGCCCAAGAGGGTAGGGGGCACGGAGATATATACCCAGAACCTCTCTTGCGCCTTGGCCAAAAGAGGTCATGAGGTGATCGTTTTTCACCGGGAAGAGGGCGGTAGGCCTCACGAAGAAGAGGCCGATTTCCATTCACTAAAGGTGCATAAGGTGTATTACGCCCTAAGCCGGGCCACCCCTTTGGAGGCCTTTCTCCTTTCCTTTAGAAACCGGTTCATAGAAAGGAGTTTCGCCCGCTTGTTAGACCGGTTAGAGCCCCAGGTGGTGCATTTCCAGCACCTGAAAGACCTTTCCATTAATTTAGTCACATTGGCCCACCGACGGGGCCTACCGACGGTCTTGACTTTTCATGACTATTGGCTCTTCTGTGGAAACGCCCAACTGATAACCCCTCGACGGAAGGTCTGTTCCGGTCCTTTCTTTTGGCTGAACTGCGCTTATTGTGCTGCGGCGAGGGTTGGGGCTCCCTTTTTGGTGGTGGCTGTCCCGGCCATCGCCGGCCTCTTCGCCTACCGCGCTCATTTGGTAAGAAGGGCGATACGATATGTGGACTTGTTCGTGGCCCCTACAGCGTTCGTGAAAGAGGTATTCGTCAAGAGGGGCTTTTCAGAGGGGAGGGTTCGTCAGATCGACCATGGTATCGATCTTCAGGTTAGAGGGGGTAGCGTGAGGCTGGAGGATAAGTTGCATTTCGCTTATATCGGTGGCTTAGCCTGGCAGAAGGGAGTACACGTTCTAATCGAAGCCTTCAACAAATTGGACCCTGAAAGGGCTGTACTCTCCATATATGGCGACGAGGAGGTCTTCCCCTCATATGTTGAGGATCTCCATCGGATGGCGAGAACCCCTGCCATACGGTTCCTGGGCAGGCTCGCCCGCGAACAGTTGGGGCAGGTATTGGCAGAAACAGATGTGTTGGTGGTACCCTCTCTTTGGTATGAGACATCTTCCCTGGTTATCCAGGAAGCTTTCGCTGCCCAAGTGCCGGTGATAGCCTCTAGGCTGGGAGCCTTGGCGGAGAAGGTACGGCATGAGGTAGATGGGCTTTTATTCGCACCGGGGGAGCCCGAAGCCTTACGGCAGGCTATGGAGCGGCTGATGGAAACCCCTTCGCTTCTCAGCGATCTACGCAGCTATATCGGGCCGGTGAAGAAGATGGCCGAGCACGCCGATGAGATCCTAGGGCTCTATCAGGAGTTGATAAGCAGAGCGGCTGTTAAAGGAGGGTGACCATGGGGAAAAAGGCTCAGGAATTGGTCAGTATCGTTATCCCGGTCTTCAACGAGGAGGAAGCGATTGGCGACGATCTCGATCTGATCCTTGCGACTATGGATAGGAGCGGCTACGACTACGAAGTGATCGTTGTAGACGACGGCTCGACCGATAGGAGCGCTGAGATCATCCGCCGAAGGGAGAAAGTGAAGTTAATCCGTCACCCCTACAACCTGGGCACGGGAGCGGCCAGGAGTACGGGCATAAAGGAGGCCCAAGGCTCGATTATCGTTACGACCGATGGTGACGGGAGTTACCCCAATCAGGAGATCCCCCAACTTTTGTGCTTCTTGGGGGAGTATGACATGGTCATAGGCGCTCGGAGGCAGGAAAGGGGTAGTTGGAGGTGGTTAAGGGCACCAGCCAAACTCTTCATTCGGCTTCTCGCTTCCTACCTAACAGGGGTGAGGATACCGGATCTCAACTCCGGCTTTCGCGCCTTCAAGAAGGGGTTAGCGGAGGGGTACCTAAATATTCTGCCTTCCACCCATTCCTGGGTGGCTACTATTACTATAGCCTTTCTCAGCGACGGCCATACGGTGAAGTTTATGCCCATCGATTATTATAAGCGGAAAGGAAAGTCTAAATTCCATCCCATAACTGACACTTATAACTACCTTTCCATGGTGGTGCGGGCGGTGATGTATTTCAACCCCTTAAAGGTATTCTTGCCCGCTAGCCTATCTCTCCTCGCTATCGGTGGAGGCAAGATGGTCTATGATATCTTCGCCTACCATTTCCACTTTGCGCCTTCCACAGTGATCATATTCCTCACCGCCATTCAGGTGGGGGCCATCGGCCTCTTGGCGGATCTGATCGTCAGAAAGGCGAAGTAGCGGTGATCCTCTTCATAACCCGGAAGTACCCCCCTTCTATCGGGGGGATGCAGAAATTGAGTTATGAGTTGACCACCAGGATGGGGAAGATAGGCCCCGTCTGCATCATTGCTTGGGGAGGATCGCAGATATTTTTGCCCCTATTTCTTCCTTACGCTTTCTTTCAGGCTACCCTTCTGCTTCTCCGCAAGCCGATCCAAGTAGTTCACATAGGCGATCCCGTGCTCTCTCCCTTGGGCGTTATGCTTCGAGCCCTCTTTGGTGTTGCTACAGTGGTAACGGTTCACGGCCTGGATGTGACCTTTCCCAACCGGTTCTATCGAGGTCTAGTTTCTGCATGCCTCAGGCGGATGGATCTCATCATCTGTATCAGTGAGTACACCCGCCAACAGTGTATGAAACTGGGGATGCCCGCTGACTTGTGCCGGGTGATCGGTGTGGGTGTGGAGGTGGAGGGGGCGGTCTCCGCTCCCAGGCAGAGCCCAGGTAGGCTTGGCTCCCTTCTAGATGGCAACCTTGCGGGGAAGAAAGTCCTCCTGAGCGTAGGACGGTTAGTGAAACGAAAGGGTATCCTCGACTTCATCACTTATGTTTTGCCTGCCCTTTTGGAGAGATCTCCCCAGATCCATTACCTCATCGTTGGCCAAGGGCCGGAAAGGAGGGCCATCGAGTGTCGCCTTCGTGAATTGGGACTGGAGGAAAAAGTCTCTCTCTTGGACCAGGTAGACGATGCCACTTTGAGAGAGATCTACTTGGTCTCCGATCTCTTCGTCATGCCCAATATCCCCGTACAAGGAGATGCGGAGGGGTTTGGCGTAGTCGCCCTTGAGGCCTCCGCTGCTGGGTTATGGGTAGTGGCTTCAAGGGTCGATGGTATCCCTGATGCTGTAAGAGAAGGAGAGAACGGTTTTCTGATCGAACCGGGCGATAAGAAGACCTATGTGGAAGTGATATCGTCTCTTCTCACCGATGAAGAGAATAGAGCAAGACTGGGGAAACGGGCGAGGGAATATGTGAGCCGTACCTATTCCTGGGACGATGTTATTGCCGAATATCGGCATGAATTTGAACAACTGATTACCGGGCGCAGGAACGATGCTGAGGAGCCTACATATGGCGAAGCAAAGCGCTGAGTGGGAAACTGCCTATCGTAAGACTCGGCGAGACCTTGCCACGCGGGAGCGTAGGGTTCGACTTTTCGAACTTGACCCTGGGCAATCTATCCTTGACTATGGTTGCGGGGATGGTTTGGATTTGCGTATTTTCCGAGAACTAGGCTATGAGAAGGTATATGGTTTTGACGACTCTCTTGGCTTGTTGGCAGATGCTCGTGGCTTTAAGGTGATCCTGGCCGATGCGTACTCTCTACCCTTGGCTCCTCAATCTCTTGACGTGGTTTTCATCAACGGCGTCTTGCATCATCTCAATGATGTTGAGCGGGCTCTGAGTGAAATCGTCCGCATCCTAGTGCCGGGAGGCTGGCTCTGTCTTATCGAGCCCACCTCTTCCCTCTTGAGGTGGCTAGCCAACCGTCTGACCCTTTCGCCCTTCGCACAGTTTTCATCTTTTCTCAGTTTCCGCAAGAGGATGCTGATGGAGGAACTCCCTTTGCAGAGGCGTTGGCTGGCTTTGGAAAAACAGTTTCCTTCGTTGCTGGGGGAGTATGGCCTCGAAGTTCTGCTTTTGAAGCGCACGCCCTTCAGTGTATTCATCAAGGCGTGTTTCAAGGGATTCTCTCCATAGGCGATATAGACTTCGAAGTATTTATGGTTCCGCTCATGCTCCTTGACAGGTTGATAAATCTTCGCCGAGAGGCAAACATGCCAGAAGCGTGGAGGAAAGGTTTAGGAGCGGACGACGGTTAAATTGAAGTAGGCCAAAAGTGGTATTGACCTGATGGGGCAAGTGTGGTATAATTTTTTAGAAGGATTATTCTTAGAGTGACCAGGTTTACGGTATCTACGGAGGAGGAGAGCGATGATCCATAGAAAAAGTGTGTGGGCTATAGCGATAGCCTCTATCATCTCTGTTCTAATGGTTGGTTCAACATTCGCCGGAGGTAGTTGGCCCACGGGGCCTTGGAACGCACCCTTCATCATCCAGAATATGGGAACAGGTACCGCAAGCATCACGGCGGAGTTCTATTCATTAGAAACCGGCAGCCTAGTACACACCGAGTCCGGCAGCGCGGCCCCAGGGGACAATTTCACTGTGCGTCCTCACTTGATCCCAGATACTGACCTCCCTGCTGGCCAGTATTCGGTGGTGGTTAGCGCCAACGAGCCGGTGGCTTCCATCGCCAATGTTTACACCGCAAGCGGCAACCTGATGGCCTACGGAGCATCTAGCCCTACTGGCAGCACCCTATATTTCCCCAACTTCAACAAGAACTACTACGATTGGAACACGCCGGTCTATGTACAGAACGCGGGTTCCTCAGCCACCACTGTGACCCTGGAGTTCTTCCCCGTCAGTGCGGCCGCTGTCTATTATAGTATGATTACCCCTTCCATCCAGCCAGGTGCGGCCTACGAGTTCGATCCCGTGGACCAGGCCGGCCTATCCGATGGTGCTTATTCCCTAAAGGCCACGGCTACCGATCCTAGCGTGAACCTAGCGGGAACGCTCGCTCAAATTAGTCCCACTGTGGGCCAGGAGATGGCAGTCAACGCTTTCACCGCCGGCGCGGAGACTCTTTACTGCCCCAACATCAACAAGAACTACGGGGCGGAGAATTGGACGACCCCCGCGGTCATCCAGAACATGGGGTCGTCGGCGGTAGCGCCCCACGTGTATTACTACGCGGTGAGTGTAAGCGGGTATCTTCCTGGCACTTTGGTCCACGATTGGACCTTGGCTTCCATCGACCCTGGTAAATCGATCCCGGAGCGCCCCCATTGGCGGAGTGACGTCGACCTGCCTCCGGGAATATACTCTATGAAGATCGAGGGGGGTAGTGGCTCGGCGTTGGCGGCGATAGTGAATCAATATAGCCAACTTGGCACAGGGGGCTCGATGGCCTATGCTTGCTTTGGCTCTGGGGGAACAGAGATCTTCCTGCCCAATATCAATAAATACTATGGAGCAGAGATCTGGAACACTCCCTTCGTGATTCAGAACGTGGGAAGCGCCACGGCCGATGTTAAGGTGGAATATATCCAGAGCGGCTCGGTGGTGAAGACGGTGACCAGCGCTGATGACCCGACTCTGTCAATTGCACCAGGGGGAGCAAGCGCGCAGCGCCCTCACTGGCTAAGTGACCTGCCTGATGGCAAGTACTCGGTGAAGGTCACATCGCAGGGAGGTTCCCCGCCGCCTCTGGTGGCTATCGTGAACCAAGTAGGCGCTGTGCCGGGAGCGTCGGCTGTGGAAGGTATCTCCCAATAACCAGGGAAACCTATAAGTATAAAGGCTACCCGGGTTTCTCAACCTAGGCAGCCTTTCTTTTTGGCCATGCTATTTATGGTTCCCTTGGCAAGCCACCGATCTGTGTTGTGCGATCTAGCTGGCGGAGGGATGGCTTTCCCTAACATAGTATGGAGGAGTTGTTAAAATGCTTTACCCCCTCACGGAACAAGCCTCCTCTTTCTAGCCTTCTTCCCCGTATACTTTGGGTTCTCCTCTTCTTTCTCTCCCTCCACGCGCCCTCTTCCCTCGGTTGGGCCTTGGCGTTGCGCCTCCGGGCTTGGATATTCTTCTGCCGGTTTTCGTTCTTACTCGATCTTCACATCTGCTATGGTTCGTAGCCTATCTATCTCCTGGATGGGGCGCAATTCGCATCCCCAGGGCATATCTAGGTAAATCGCTGAGCAGCTTTGGTTTGCCCAAGTTCAAAGCCGACGAAGGGGTGGACCCTGGCCCTTCCCTCACGATGTTGATAGAATCGCACTAAGACCGACACTTTGGACGACTTCAACAACATGAACATCAACCCCGTTGCTTGAGATCGAGACGGACGGCACGAGAGATCAAAGAACTTATCATCCGCGAACTGCAGGGGTAGGGACAGAGGAGAACGGTTATGCACAGCTCTTCAATAGTCTCTGAATCCATTATCTCTGCAAATATGGCAGATCGTGCGAACTCCTGAGGTGACCGTGCCCGCCTCCAGATATTCTCGCGCTGCTCGATAGAGAGGGCCATTCCAAATCTCCTGGAAGGGCGTGACCAGCATATTGCCCAGGTCATATTTCTTGTCGTAGGAGGAGCAGCAGACTGTCACAGAGCCGTCTACGTCGATGCAAGCCTCCTGCCATGGTATGCGGCAAGTGGTCCACGGGTTCTTCCTCTCACCCTTTTCCACATCATACACTGGTGAATCGGAGGGTATCCATTCCCGATGCTTCCCGATCCTCTCCGCCACCGGTTTGAGTATCTCTTCTCTCATATCAAGCCTCGGTTGACAGATATCAGCCTCGATTCCCAACTCTCGGCACCTTTCCAAGACGAGCGGGACCTCATGCTCATTATGGGCGAAGGTGATAAAACGCCACAGTATCTTCATCTCCGGGTTCAAATCCCTATACCTTACGATTTTGCCCAGATTCTCCGTCACCTTGTGGAAATCGCCGCCAAGATGATACTTGGCATAGGTCTCGGCGGTGCATCCATCGCAGGAGATAATCAACCGATTCAAGCCAGATGCAACCAGGGCCGCTGGATCGGGCAAGTGGTTGAGATTCGTGCTCACCGTGGTATAGATGTCTCGCTCCCTCGCCAGGCCGATCATCTGAGGGAGAAGAGGATTAAGGAGCGGCTCCCCCCAGTTGAACAAGTCTATCTCTCTCAAGGAATCCCCGGTTTGTCTCAGTATCTCCCTGAAAGGGTCCATTTTCATGGGCCCTCTGGGTCGCGCGCGCCTCCCTTGCCCCGTGGGGCACAAAGGACACCGCAGGTTACACCCACCAAAAGCCTCAACGGTGAGTTTCTGGGGAAGAGGGACTGGCTTGTCCCAGGTAACCGGGGGCTGAGGCTCGTGCACAGCTTTCGGCCGTAGCCATTTAGTCCTTAGATTGTGAATCTTCTCCATAGTTCTTATGAACCGCCCTCGCCTGTACCCCTCTATTACGGACTTCAGTTCAACGATCTCCTGGCGCTGTTTCTCCACCAGCTCTTCCAGCTGAGTGATCCTCTCCCGTAAATGCGGGCCTTCACGGCAGCCGTTTCTAGCGGCTTGTACAGCCTTCATGTTTGCTCGGCTTCTCCCTTCGGCGTCTCAAAGCTCACACCCTCTAGGATCAAGAACTCCGTGGGGCCTGGTTCCCACGTCAGGTTGAAGAGGTCGATGACCATCCGTTGAAAGAAACGAAGGTGCGCATGATGCACCACAAACTTCTTGGAGACGCTCTCAAACCCCATTGCGATTGCCATTTCCGCCCTTCTTTCCGCTGGCGAAGTGAGCTATCACACTCACCCAGAATAGCCCGAACAAAGAGAGGTAGAGAAGAGCCAACAGGAGGTAGAAGCGCTTATCTCCCCAGAATAGGGGCTTGTTCTGGGCTAGACGATCAAGAAGGATTCTCGCCTTACCTATGGAGCTGGGCTGATAATGGACGAGGAAGGTGAGATCGCCTTGGCCTGGTCGGTGGTTCCGGAAGGCCCGCCCCCCAGGATAAAGATTCTTCTGGGTCCCCCATACTGTCAGGGCATCGCCAGGCACCGATTCCGGAGAATGGAAGAAAAAGTAGTAGCCCTTCCCCTCTGAATCGAGCATGGGGTTGAAGCTGAAGGAGCGAAACTGGTTATCTTCTATCTCCCTGCCGTTGATGCTGATCTGAACCAGGTCAGTTTCCGACCCCGGATTGCTCCTCAAATGGAAGATGACATCCTCAGTATTCTCTCGACCATAGGTAGCCATCAAGACCTCTATCCGGTAGAGGCCGCTATGAGAAGCAGTGAACGTTTGTCCTATGGCGATCGAACCACGGATCTCGCCGGCCTGTGCGTCGTGCTCCAGCTGGCCTTCTGGCTCAATACCGATGCGCTCCAGGGAAGATCGCGCGATGAGAACTAGAGCAAGGACTAATCCTAGGGAGAGGAGATAATAACCTTTGTTAGATATGGCAGTCATCATTCCTACATCTGCGAGGTCTCATCATATACCGCTTCATACCTTGGGGCAACTGGTCGCGCCGACGGCGAGTTGTAGGCTAGGCCACGGCTCTAATCAGGTCGATCGGAGTATACCGATGCGCTTCTATGGGTATTGCTCGACGTAGACAGGGCTACCCGTGATCTCTATCGTCACCTTCCCGTCTGCGATGCCGTCGAGGTCGCCGCCTCCGCCGTCCTGGATTATCAATTCCGCGCCTTCCTTTTCCACCACCCGCAAGTGACTTACAGGAAAGGACATCTCCCGCACTACCTCAACCCCTTCAACGGGGTTTGTCCAGACGACCCCTTTCTCTCTCGCACCACCGTGAATGGAAAGGATATGCCCCTCGACCTCTGGGTAAGCGGTAACTAACCTGCACTTGTAGTGAGCCCCCCTCAACTGGGAAACTAGGGTCTGATAGGCGAAGTAGGATGGTTTCCTGCTCCCGTCGGGATAGAGGAGGCCAAGGGTCGCCGTCCCCGTTCCGAAGTCAAACACTGAAAACCAAGTCATGATCTCCAGATCAACCGACATGCCCCGGACAAACATCCTCACTAGCCGCCGGGCCTGCTCTTCCGGGCTGCTCCACTTGGCTGGATCGCTCCAGAACCCCATTTCGGAACAGATCATGGGCAGATGTGAATAGCCGTACGAATCGAGGATCTCCCTAACCTCTTGCATCTTGGCCGATATAGTAAATATGAATATGGGATAGTAATGGATGGCTACCATGTCTAGATAGCCTCCTCCTCCTGCTGCCAAGAGGTCAGGAAGGAAACTGCGCACAAAGGGACCGCCCTGGTCCTCGAACCAATCATAGGCCAGACCACCGTTCATAATTTTAGCCGTGGGATTGGCAGCCTTCATCACAGGTTGGACCTGGGCCAACATCTCCGCGTACCCGGCACCGTTATGGCCCCAGCGTTCGTTTGCGTCTGGCTCAGCGTATAACTGCCAGTACTCCACCTTGAGATTGCCAGGGGCATCAACCAACCCGTCACCATCGTAACGCTCCACCAAGGCGCCAAGAAAGGCCTTGAGATCATTGATGTCCCTTACCGGGCCATCGGGATTGTCCGCTGCCCAAGAAGGGTTGTTGCGGACCAGCGCGATTGGCCTCAGGCCAGCAGCAGCAGCGTTGGCGAGCTTGGTGTCGTAGATCGACCAGTCGTAGATGTGCGTGTCGTCGACTGGTGCATCAGCCTCGATATCCGACCAGCTGACATCGGTGGTAACCCAGGATAGGCGGAGCTCTCGTATCTCTTCCAGCCCCGTGGTGTCATCGATGGGGCCATAGATGGTGACGCCAAAGGGGGGGATGGTGCTATCGTAGTACTTCATAACTAGGGGTAGGTAGATGGGGTCCGAGGTCGTGAGCGAAGAGATACCAGCCTGGCCTGCCTCCTTCCCCGGCGAATGAGGGGCGCCCGTCACGGCGGACGAGGACCAGCTTGCCGCGACTACCCACGCCAGAAGCAATATTGCCAGGCTGAGAGCCAAGCAAAAAAGAGAGAAAAAACCAACGCCTTTGTGGGTTCCACGGAGATCCTGTGGAATCATCGACGGCTATCCTCCTCTGCAGACGAATGTTGGTAAGCCAAGACGCTCAAAAGAACACTATTCACCCGCTGCCATAGAAAAACGGAACGATGTAACGAAGAACACAGAGAGCATCGAACAAAAAGAGCAAAGTGATGCTAAAGGGTAGAAGATACTTTTCATAGCGTAAAGGTACTAGCTGCCGCATTCCCAACATGAAGAGGATAGAGAAGGGGATAATGGCTGGATAGAGGTATCGGCCCTGCGGGCCGCCCCGGGCCCCAACAAAGCTAATTGTAGTGGATAACAGGAGACATAGACCAAGGATACAGAGAACCGTGAGCTGCCAAGGCTCTAGGCTCCTCGGTCCTGCCCTACGGGCAGCGAGAGCGACCACGCTCAGGGCAGCCACCACACTTGTTGCGCCCAGAAGAAGATAAAGAGGTGAGTCCATGCGCACGGCCAGCCATCCGAAGTAGGCCCAGAAACTCTCGAAAAAGAGAATCGCATAAAAGCGAATGGTTGGATAGTCCATACCAAAATAGGCTTGCGCCTGCCTATAAAGGATTGAAATCCAACTTTGCCAATAGGCTAAGCCTCGAGCCGTCATAGCGGAACCGAGGGCGACGCCTACAACTATCGCCACAAAGGCAACCATTGCGCCCTGTGCTTTCCTTGTCACGGGAACCGACCTATCTCCTGCTATAACGTAGATGGGGATAACGAGACCGATCCAAGCAAGGATAAACGCAGTGTTCGGCTTGGTCAACAGGCTCAGCGGAACTAACAAGGCCATGACTATTAGTCGTCGGAGAGAAAGGCCTCGCTTAAAACTTGCCACCACAATGTAGATTAGAGCAGAGACGAGCAACTCAGCCAGGTTCCCATCGCTAACCGAACTGGTTATGTGGCTGTGCTGAGGAAGGAAGACTATCCAAGCAGGGACGGTAACCAACAAGAATTTGTCGTGGGGGAAGAGTTCCCTCACAGTGAGGAAAGCCATCGCTACCACCAACATGCCGAGGATTACAGATACTAAACGCATAGCATAGAGCTGAGTGACGATATCTTGATAGAAAACTGGCCCAAAGAAAAGCGCACTCAAGGGATAGGCCAAGGAGAAGCGCCCGAGGACGTAGACACTCGGCCGACCGACGAAGGGGATCTCTGCTAGGGATAGTGGCATGATTTCTGGCGCCTGATAGGGGATATAGGACCAGAAACGATATTCGTACAGAGAGGAGATTATCTCCTGCTGCAGAACGGACGATGCGTCCTCAGGCTGCAGCAAATGGCGTTTCTGATATAGAAGGCTGATATACTCGAAATGTGCTGTCTCATCTGGGGCCTGCCAGGGAGGGATCACGGAAGCATAGAGAACACCCCTCACCACACTGAGGGCGAGCAAAAGGAACAAAACTCGATTGGTCTTTCCCGGAAGCGTCATCAGCTTTGTCAATGTGACCATTCCAAATTGGAATCGACGGTGCCAAGCCTTTCAATCAGTCCTTCGCCTTGTAGCTGCCAACCTATCGCAGGATGAAAATGGTCTCCGTAGACATGGCCTGGCTCGTGGTTCGGAAACTGATCTGTCGCAAAATCACCTCATCAAACCAAACACTGCCCACTCCCCAATTCCGTAACAGCGGCTTCACCACGCCTGCCGATGGTTTCCTATTCCAACCTATTATCGCGGCCTTTCTCCACGCCCCTTCTGTCGCCGGCAAGCCATGATCCCCGGCAAAGATAACCTCTGGATCATACGAGACCCATACGCTGGCATCTCCGTCACGGAGATTCCAAGTCCTGTAGTAGAAGGTCAAAAGCCATAGGGTGTTGGGGCCCAGTTCTACCTCCCTTGCCCAGTATCCTGCGCGGGCCCCTTCTCTATCCGCTGCCCTCTCTGTCCAGAAGCCTTCAACCCTTGAGGATCGTTGACCTTCATATACCTCAAGATCGTCCACTCCACCGAAGAAGGCGGCATCGTTCCACACATCGCTTCCTGCCATGAGAGACCATTCCCATCCGAGAGGCGAGCTTCCTCCCTGCTCGAAGCCCGCATTCTCAATCAAATTTGGACCCAGTAATAACTCATCCTTTTGTATGCTGAGCACCTCTGCCACGATCGCGACATCATCGGTTCGGGCTTTCAACTCGTCTCGCCGGGCTGCCGCCGCTTTCGCGTCGCCCGCTTGCTGGTATAACTCTGCTAGTTTCTTCGGACTCAAGAGGTCCTGGGGAGCAATCTGATAGTACCTTTCGTACCAGAATATCGCCTGAGATAGGCCCCCTACGGATTCGTATGTGCGGGCCATCGCGAGATAGGCTGGCGCGAATTGCGAATCTAGTCGAATGGCGGTCTGAAGCGCATCGAAAGCGCCCTCAAGTTCGCCTCTTTGTCGCGATGCCTGCGCTTGATAGTAATACAACTGCGGTTGGGCAGGGTGGGTCTCCATTAGCGATCCTGAAGCTTGCTTCGCTGTCTCTTGCTCCCCCTGCCAAATCCAGAAGGAGATCACATGTAGTGCATCATCCAGGCTCCAGACATGGTCTTCTACTAGGGCGGGAATGATCCCGGCCGTAAATTGATCTAAGCGTCTATCTTCGTGTGGCCCGATGCTTTGTGGAGCAAAATGTTGGATTCGCCGATAGGTTTCCTCGGCTAGAAGCGCTTCACCTTCCCTCAGCGTCTCACAGATCTTAGCAAACTGATACAATGCGTACAGGTTATCCCGATCCAAAGAGATCACCTGCTGCAATAGCGGAGGAGCGCTATTGGGATCGCCGGCCTTCAGACGCCACTCAGCCAACTTGAGGTAGTTGACAATAGCCCTCTCGATCGCTGCTCCATATCGCCCTCGCTCATATTCAGCAACTGCCCTCTCCGCCAAACCAAGGCCATCGTAGATATCTCCTATCGCCAGATAGGTCGCTAGGTCGTAAGGTCGGACTTGGGAAGCTGAAGTCAATGCCTCCAAGGCGGCTGACGCCTCACCGAGCGCCAAGTAGGTCGTACCTAGAGCACGATAGGCCTCGGCGTTGCTGGAGTCAGCGGCGATCGCTTGGCGCAAATATCTAGCCGCTACACTCGCTTCATAGATGAACCCATTCACATTAGGATTAATGGGGTGGGAAACCACTTCGGTCCACTGGGTGGAGCTCACACCTTGTTCACTTAATACCTCATGCAGAGTTCGCTTGCCTTGGTGGAGATAGAAAGCGCTTTTGAGGTAAGGATAGGCTAAGATCGAGATGCTCGCTAGCAGTACTACCACTAGTAGAATCAGGAATCTCTCCGCTATGGTCAACTCTGATCGCGTCATGTAGAGAAAGCCTCATTTCCTTCGATCGAAGACGCGGCTAGCGGATATCAGGCTCGTCTCTTCCAGACCTTCAAGACGACACCTCATCCTTGGCGACCGATGACATAGGTACCTAGCCACCTTCCCCGGTTTGGCTTGTGCCTGGTAGGTTGTTAATGGTGACCACTTGATTTTGGAAATGAGCCAGGGTTCTCTCTAGGCCCTCTTGTAGCCTGACCGTTGGAGTCCATCCCAGTTCCTTCCTGGCCTTATCGGCATTGAGGTAGATACGAAAAACCTCGCCCGCCTTTGGAGAACCATGAACTGGATCACGCGCATAACCGGTAAGCCGCCTTATCTCCTCGAAAAGGTCGTTAATGGAAGTTCCCTTCCCAGTCCCGAGGTTGTAAACCTCGCCGCTTCCGCTCTCCATACAGAGGAGGTTAGCCTTCACACAATCCTCGATGTAGAGAAAGTCCCTCTTCTGTTCACCGCTTCCGTTGATCGTGACTTCCTCCCCCATAAGCATCTGGAGGCTGAATATGGCCACCACACCGGCCTCGCCGAATGGGTCCTGGCGCGGGCCATACACGTTGGGATAGCGAAGGATCGTGTAATCAAGTCCATAGTTTTCGCGATAAAGGTGGAGATAGAGTTCCACCGCATATTTACTTGCTCCATAGGGCGAGAGAGGACGTATGGGGTGGTTCTCGTCGCAGGGGAGATACTCTGGTTCACCGTATATTGCTCCGCCAGTGGAGGCATAGATAATCTTCTTGACCCCATATCTTCTGCAGCACTCGAGCAGGTTGATGGAGCCCAGAAGATTCACACTGGCATCGTGAAGCGGATTGTCCACTGAGTGGTCCACATCGATCTGTGCCGCATGGTGGTTTACGCATTCGGGTCGCTCGTGTTCAAATATCGCCCCCAATTCTGCACTTCGAATGTCGATCTGGTAAAACTTCACCTTGGGATTGACATTGCGGCGGCGGCCCGTGGACAGATCGTCGACGACCATCACCTCGTGTCCGACTTCAATCAGTGCATCGACCACGTGGGATCCTATGAAACCCGCCCCACCGGTGACAAGAACACGACCCATATCATACCTCGAGCCGTTCGTAAAGTTCTAAGAGACGCCGGAAATGAGACTTAACGCGAAACTCATCACTGAGTGCCTCTCACGCGGAACAGAGACTTGGTAGCAAGGAGCAAGAGCCGTGGCTGACTGAGAAGCAGTCTAAAGAAAGCACCCTTGAACTCGTCTCTATTGTGGGTGGCTAGGAGATTCCTGGTTCTTGAGTTCAACAACTCTAGCAAGCGGTCGTAATCCTGGTCACCGAATCCATTTAGAATGATTCGCATCATGGAGTGAAGGTCGAGTTCCATCTTCAGTGGCCGCAGTGTCCTTCCATAGGGTGCCCGTCCAGCGATAGCCCTGACCGCGGCGCGTGCGCCCCTGAAGCCGGCAACAACTCCCCCCACCGTTGTCGCCTTGACTTGCCCACCAGCGTCACCAATGAGTAAGATCCTCGAATTGGAAACCGTCCGTGACGGCTGCAAGAGGGGGTTATGCAACGGGACTCGAGCGGCCTGAAGCTCGACGATCTCACCTCCTTGTGACTCTAGGAAGTACCCCAGGCTCTGCCTGGCACTATTACCATCCCTGGAGATCAGGCCTATCACCGCCCTCGACTCTGATTCTGGAATAAGCCAATAGAAGAACTCAGTCCGCTGCCTATTAAACCACACCTTGACACGATCGCTAGAAGCTTTTTCACGTAGCACTACCTTTGCTTGAGCAATGGCCACCGTTTCCCTGGAGTCCCTTGAGGCAGCCTTGGCCACGTTGCTGAGCATACCGTCCGCCCCTATAAGCGTGTTGGTTCTGATATTGTGGACGGTGCCCTTTGCCAGGTCTTGCAAGGAAAGGACTAACCCGTCTCCTTCATCCTCGAAACCCAAGAAACGAAAACCGAGCTGTATTTCCACTCCCTGTTCCTTGGCTCTCCTCGTCAGCAACTCGATGAGCTTCCGTCTCTCAATTACCAGATCAGGCTCTTGTAGTCTCACCAAGGCGTCCCGGTTGGCAGACAGAAACTCGATTCGGTCGACCGTGTTCAGGATAGCCTCGTGGGGGACGAACCCCAGAAGTTCAGTCAACTTGCTGGTGACGATAAGGGTTCTGGCGGGCTGTCCCAGACTTTCGCGTTCATCATATATACGAACGGGAATCCGCTCCTTGGCAAGGAGATACGCTGCCAACAAGCCTGCCGTTGAACCACCAATGATGATCACTTTGTCGCGGCTCATCGGAAGTTCTATACCTTGCCCAATTATATACCAGATCACCATCTTTCGCCATCAGTTGCAGCACGAAAGAGCCGAACGGCTCGGGGAGATCGTGAGCGAGAAATAGTTGGCGCAACTACCCTGACCGGCATGTGGATACTGGAGAAGCTGAACGAGGTGGACGACTGGGTTAACGCCAAGGACCTCGGTTGGCAAGAGCTGACTGTCTAGGGAGTGCGCCCATACAATTGGAAGCCCGGCCATCGCCGGGCTCTACCTTTTCTATATTCTCTTCTAACTCTGAAAATTGACCAGTTCTGAAGGAATTAGCACCTTCCTGTGGCGTACGGATATCGTTGCGGAGAAGAGGGCGGCCCCTTCATGCCTCGACGGAAATGGGTAGCAACTAGCTAGTACGCGGGCTATTTGCTGGATTGGATCCAACGCCCAGGTAAGGAGACGAGCGCCTTGCCCTGCAGGTCAGGAAGGAAGCCATGACCGCCCATCGCTCACCGCCCCTTCACTCTTCTCACTATCATCTCCAACGGCCGTCCGGCAAAAGATTGACGCCTCCTATTGGCCTTTCGTTCACCCTGGGGGTAATAATACTCTGCTGCTCTCCCTAGTGGGAATCTATTTAGGACGACACCGACCAGGTTTGCCCCCACCATGGTCAAACCCTCCAGGGCCTGCTGAGCAGTAGCCCGCCGTGTACGGCCGGACTCTACTACTAGCAGGACTCCATCCACCATCTTGGCCAGCAATGCCGCATCGGTGACAGCTAAAGCCGCTGGGCTGTCAAAGAGCAAAAGATCCCCCTCACTTCTGAGTTGCTGGATTAATCCTCCCATCTGTGGCAAGCTGAGAAGTTCAGAGGGATTGGGAGGTAAGGGACCGCTGGTCAACACGCGCAGGTTCTCCACCCCCGCGGCCTGGAGAAATCGGCTCGGATCGCTTCCATCCTCTGAAAGGGCATTGCTTAGCCCCTGGGTGTTAGGCAGTCCAAATAAGTCGTGCAAGACTGGCCGCCGCATATCTGAATCGACGATTATGGTTGACCTTCCTGCCTGGGCCATGACTGACCCTAAGTTAGCTACAATAGTGCTCTTACCCTCTAGAGGATTGGGGCTGGTGACAAGTAGAGCTTTGAGAGGCCTATCTGTGGCCATCCGGAGATGAGTGCGCAGCCCCCGGAAGCCCTCCGAGGTGGGCGAGCCTGGTTGGGAAAGGGTGATGAGTGCAGTTGCTACGCCACCTGGCAGGGGGGCTATGGAGCTCAAAGTGGACAGTCCCAGAGCCCGACGCACGTCCTCTGGCGTCTTGATGGTATCGTCCAAGTATTCGACGATGAAGACCACACCTACGGCCAACATGGCACCTACCACGGAGCCCAAGAGGGTATTGAGCTTCTTGCGAGGCCGGATGGGGTTTTCGGGCTCCGTAGCAGGCACCGCCAAGCGAACGAGAGTCTCCTCTGCTTGGGCGGCCATCCCCACCTCTGCTACCTTCCGTACTATCACCTGGTACGCATCCCAGGCCAGATCCCTAGTGCTGGTGAGCTCGCGTTGTGTAGCGTGCTCCCGCTCTAGTTGCTCCTGTAACTTGAGGATTTCTTGCTGGAGATAGCCCTCATCGATGAGCGCTTGGACTTGTTCCTGCCTAACCTCCAGATTGGCGATGAGCGTGTCGAGTTCGGAAAGTTGCTGGGCAGGATGCTCTGCGGTCTGGATCTGTTGATCGAGCAAAACTTGAAGCTCAGCGGGCAAACCGGGCGAAACTTGAGGCTCAACAGGTAGACTAGAGAACAGCGTCGACGCCTTTGCTCTCAAGAGTAGGAGCGCTAAACTATTCCTCGCCGTGGTGGAAGAGGGAGCACCCTCCCCCAAGCTCTCTCGAAGGGTCTTGGCGTCAGCCAGCAGGCGTTCCAAGCTTCGCTCAGCGGCGTAGTAATCCTCAAGGGTAGCGTCCTTGGCGCCTATCTCATCGGTAAGAGCGGCGATCTGGTTGTTCCCTAGGAATTCGGTGAGGGCTGCCTCCGCCTTTTGGTATTCATTTAGTGCCTCGTCTGCCTGAATCTGAAGGTCAGCAGGTGACTGTGCAGTTCTGACATAGAGACTGTTGACATAGCCTTCATAGGCCTGCGCCCAGGCATTGGCAATAGCGGTAGCCTTCTTTGGAGAGTCGGCTTCGACTAGGATCCTGATCAGGTCCCCATCCAGTTCTGCCTTTACCATCTCGACAAGCGGCCCTATTTCGCGCTCCTCCGGCTCTAAGATGGAGCCGAGCTCGCCGATTACTTGCGAAGCTATAGCGGTGTTGGTAACCAGGGCGGTAAGGGCCTTCCGGCGTTCCTGCATGTTTATGATCGGTGCTAGATCTTCCTCGGTCAAGGTCCTGTATCGGGGCTCAAGGATGATCTCCGATCCTGCCGTGACGATCAGTACCCCTGCCTCAGCCTGGTACATGGGGGTCATCAGGAAGCTGACAACGAGGGCTGTTCCGCCGGCCAGAAAGGTGCCCAGGACGATCAGCCATAACCACCTGCGGATTACGGCCAAATACTGTCTCAGCTCTATACCTTCATCATATTCTTCCATTTTTCCTTCGATGCCTCCTGTACCTCGACTGGGGAAACCCTGGCCCCTTTCAGTATTTGTATCGCTGCTTGGCCCTTCCTGCCATCATCACTTCACTGACTGCGCTTTTCTCACGCGGCACGCGACGAGGAGCCCAACATCCTTCGAGCGAGCCGTGGTGTGCTCATCTTGCTGATAAAATTACGGTCTCAAGGGCAAGTTATGCCTTGTCGAATTTCCGGCCCAATGCCTGGGATTCCGCACCTTGGCTACAAGTCAAGATCGAAGTAGACGAAAATAGATCAAATCTAGACTAAGATGGGCTATCACAGAACTATACGTCTTTGGCTGCCCACTCTTTTGGGACCTGGCTCCGAAGACTCCGGGCTGTGCAATTGGAAGACAAAACAGGCCGACTATGCAACTCATCCCCCTCCAGACCCCATTATAGATCGAGCCGGGTGAATCTGTCAAAACCGGTGAGGCCGGCAATCAACGCTTTCAGCTCGGTCTATGGCTGCACAAGAAACACCAGTTCGGCCGAAGTAACCAAAAGTCCTTGTCGTTGCCGTTCTCATCCCGTCAGTACGACAAAGAGAACCCTGCGGAAGTGCATTCGCCGTCGTTCCTAGTGCCCTCTTGCCCTCACCCCCTCCCCCTTAAGGCCACCATCGCTCCCAGTGCCTTCACCAGGATCAAGAGATCGAGCCAGATGGATTGGTGCTTGATGTAGTAGAGGTCGTACCCAAGTTTTACCCAAGCATCCACTACGGAGCTACTATAGCCCTGGTTGATCAGGGCCCAGCCGGCCATCCCCGGCTTCACAGCGTGACGGGCCCGGTAGAAGGGCATCTCCTCCGCCAACTGGTCGGCGAAAACCGGCCGCTCCGGCCGGGGACCAACGATGCTCATCTCCCCCCGTAAGACGTTGATGAACTGGGGCAGCTCGTCCACCATTGTCCGACGTAGAAAGCGGCCAACTCGGGTAACGCGAGGATCGTTCTCTATAGCCCAGACAGCTCCACCATTTGCCTCCGCGTCGGGACTCATGGAGCGAAACTTCAGAAGGTTAAAGAGGCGACCACCCTTGCCCACCCGCTCCTGAGTGTAAAAGATAGGGCCCGGTGAATCGAGGTAGATGGCGAGGGCTAAGACAGGGAGAAGGAAGGCGAGGATAATTAGCCCAGCGCTGGCGACGAGGATATCCATGGAGCGCTTGAGAAATGAGTATATGTGATCGACTGTTCCGCGGTCACCATGTAGCAGTAGGAACCAGTTCCCCCCCATGTGTTCCACCGGCACTCGGCCAGTGATCTGCTCGTAGAGGGACGGCATCGGGGTGACCTGTAACCCCTGCTCTTGGCTCTCGATAACCGTTTGCTCGAACTCTTCCTCTATCTTGGCCGTAACAGCGAAGATTATCTCGGAGATGTCCTTCGCTCTCACCAAAGGGATCAGGTCCCGCCACGTTCCGATGACCGGCAATCCTTCGATGATTTGCCCCTGCTTTGACGGATCCTCGTCCATGAAGCCAACCAACTCGTATTCTGAGGGAAGGTTCTCGCGGATGGCTCGTGCGATCGCTTTGGCGGCTTGCCCAGCTCCTATCACAACAGCTCGACGCCGAAACGCACGACGCTTGAAGAGGAAGATGTAGGCCCCGCGCCAGACGCCAAGCACGGCGAAGGTCCCTGCGGTGTGGTAGAAAACCACCCTGAGGGGAAGCCACTGCCATGGAGCGAGAAAGTGGATCATAAGGTGGAACAGGAGCACTAGGGCCGTGGCCCTGACCAGGCTCGTGCCAGCAAATCGAAGATCGGCGGCCACCTTGAGGTTATAGAGGTTGCTAAGGGAGGCGGAGAGGAGCCAGAGGGCCATCAGAATAGCGAACCAGTGTGCTCGGGAGACGACGAATTCCGCGGAAAAACTTCGCGCACGATCTTGCAACGTCCATACCCAAAGCACCATCAACGCAGCGCCGTTCACCAGCACGAAATCCCCTACGGCTAGAAGGGTCTTTCGTGCGGATATCTGAAGAGGCCATCTAAGATCCATGTTTCTTTCCATGTTGGAAAGGTTTTTCACTTCTATGGCTTGTTCCATACCTCCCTGGCATCGCTCTCAAGGTAGCAAAGGAATGACCATTATTGTGGATCGCGAGATGTCGTCTAACCGCCCCCCCCTGATCTTCGGATCATCCTTTGAATACCATAGCCGACCGCCCCAGCCGCCAGCCCAGCCCCCACCGAGGCGGTACCCACCAAGAGAAGCAAAGGTGCGAAAGAGCCAATTACTATGTCCCGGCACATGCTTCTCCACCAGAAGGGCAAAGCCGTTAGGAGGAACAAGGCTAGCAATCCTCCGGTTAACCAGATCATCCCTCTCCCGAAGATCGTCCCCAGAGCGGCAACCACCAGGAGGAATAGGAGACCAATCTGAACCTTCTGGGTCTGCGGCGTGCGGGAATCGGCTACGACCTTTCGTGGGTGCCCCAGATAGACCATGAGCCTCCAATAGGCGTAGGTGTACTTTCGTCGGGCGTATTCTAAGAGGGACTCCGGGTGCCTATGATAAACGATGGCCTGAGGGGCGAAAACCATTTTGTGCCCGGCACTAGCTAGCCGGAAGGAGAGCTCCGCATCCTCGGCGCCTAGAAGGTCTTCACGGAAGGCTCCGCTCTCCAGAAGGACATCCTTCCTGAAGCCCCCTGTCGCCGTGCAGATGAAGTCGATAGAGGGCTCCTTGGCAAGCTTCTCGAAGCGGTCGTCAAACTCCAGTTGGATGAAACGAGGAACCAACTCTCGCTGGTGGGTGCGGATGACCCCGCCCACTCCCACAACCTCGTCATCTGAGAGAGGGGCGCTCATAGCCTCGATCCAACCACGGCTAGGGACGCAGTCAGCGTCGGTGAAAAGGACAATGGCACCCCTTGCGTGCCTAGCTCCTAGATTTCTAGCTGACGCCGGGCCCTTACGCGGTTGGGATAGGAGTATAGATTGATGACGTCTCGCGATCTCAGCCGTGGTGTCGGCGGAGCCGTCATTCACCACGATCACCTCATACTGACTCCGGTCCAATGTTTGGCTTTCCAAGGCCTCCAGACATGGCTCCAAGGTCTCAGCGGCATTGTGGGCGGGGACAACCACGGAGATCAATCGGGATCGCCGCTGCATGACTCGCCTCCGGAGACGGCCAGGCTCACCCTATCCTGATGCACAGTCTCCCACCAGAGGAAGATCGCCCCTAGGATCGAGGGAGGGGCGAAGACCACAAAGTAGAGGAGTACAGCGTAGGCCAAAGCGGCTCCTTTCTCCACCCCGAAAGGAGTTAGCGCTATTACACATAAGTAGTGGAAGACCCCCACCTTGCCCGGGGCCGAGGGGATAGCCACTCCTACTTGAAGCACAGCCAGAAGGAAGATGGCGGCAGTCAAGGGGAGGGAGAGACCTACGGCTAGAAAGATAACGTAGTTGATCGATATGCTAAGGCCCCAGATGAGAAGGGACCATCCCTGCAGCTGAACTCCTACCCAGGGAGAGCGCAAGACGTCTAAACTGTCCAAGGCCAGGCCCGTCGCGCGGTGGACTCGTGCTCTCCAGCCCTTCGGCAAGAGACGGAAGAGGAACCCTACAACTCTCAAGAGATGACCCTTGCTGTAGGAGGCTAGGAGCGCAATAGCAAAAAAGGCGAAAGCGAAGAGGGCCAGCGTTGCCCGAGAATCTTGAAACCAAGGAGGAAAGGAGACCAAGAGGGGGACGAGTAACACCAAAACGAGGAGCATGAGGATGTCCAGCCACTTCTCCACAGCGATGGTGCCCAAGGTACGAGCCCCGCTGCGACCCTCGAGGCGGCCCATGAGGTAAATGCGAGCCACCTCACCCAAGCGAGCGGGGACGACGATATTGAGCATTTGGCCGGTGAGGAGAAAGATAGCCAACCTGTGGTGGCGTAAGCCATCCTGATCGGGATGATACAAAAGCTTCCAGCGCGCTGCGCGTAGGAGGGGGCTGATGAGAACCAAGAGTAGGGCAAAGGTCACGAACCTATAGTCGGCACTCGCGAAGGCAGAAACGACCTGGGAGATGGGCACATCCCGGAAGGCCAGCCACAGGAAGACCACACTCAAGACGCTGCCCACAACAACCTGGACTCCCCGGATGTTCGCCTGCTGCCATAGGCCGTTGGCCCTTTCCCACAAGTTCATCGTTTCGTTTTCCTTTCGGAAGCGTCCACCCCGCTTTCCCTCTTTGTCTTCTCGACATCAGCCCAATCTGCGACCCAAGGGTGGCCTTAGGAAGTCTCTGAGGACAAGCCCTCCTCAAGCTCACGCCTCAAGCTGTTGCGATGCACATACAAGGCAGCCACCAGGCCCAGGAAGGCCCACATGACCATGCCAGGCTTGGTGCCCAGGAGAAAGGCATCCGTCAGGCCGAAGACCTGATGGGCCAACATCCCGCAAGCCAGCCCCACGATCAACGCTTGCAACGGCCTGTCGCTCAGGGTGTGATAAACACGCCAGGCAGCGAACGCAAAACAGGCTAGAAGCGCCACATACGCCACTAGACCGGGGATCCCCAAATCTACGCCGGCTTCAAGCAACGTATTGTGAGCGTGGGTAACCTTAGCATCAGGCCCTAGGATGAAGAAAGGATACATGGCGTTGGCCACTTTATCAAAGGTGCCGATTCCGATGCCCGTGTAAGGGAAGTCCTGAATCATATATATCGCCCTCTGCCATACCTCCATCCGGCCCTGGATGGTACCCGTAATCCCTCCCCCAACAGTATCGATGCGTAGGGCGAACTCCGCCAGCGCCTCCCTTCCCCAGACCTGAACTGCCACGAAGAGGCCCAAGGCTGTTGCCGGGATGGCCCACAGGAACCGACGGTCCCACCATATCCCCAAAGCCAAAAGGCCCACAGCCACGCCGATAAAGGAGGCCCGGGATTTCGTCAGAATGAGGGTGAATAAGGTGAGCAGTAAACACCCGGCGAGAATATGAGGATGCCATGCTCGCCAGACGCGTAACAGTAGATTGTTAGCCACACACTGGGTACACTTGAGGTCACGGCTGGCTAAGAGAAGACTCACCAGTACAGGCACGAAGAAGATCAACGTTCCTCCTATGCCATTGGGGTGGAACCCTCCTCCTAGAGACCGAGGTATCCCTCGAATCAGATGAGGCAGGCGGCCATAGATTTGGGGTAAGGCGAACAGTTTACTCTCGGACCAATCGGTACCCACAAGTCCCAAGAGAGCGAACGCCACGCTGGTCAGAACCACAAGAAGGGCTGCCAGCCAAACCTCTCGCGTTGTATGAATCCAGTTGACCAGCGCATAGAAGAGAGCAACCCCGAGAATAATGCCATACACTTTGGGTAGGCTCAGTGTCCAGTCCACAGAGGCATATAGACTCACCGGTACCAGGATCAGGATCGCCAGGACGGGCATATCCATAGGGGTCCTTGCGCTCAAAGTACCGGTGGTCACCCAGCGGGCGATCCAGATCAGGCATAAGGCGGCAAGTCCGGCGATCGGGATGCGATCGGAGAAAACAAGTACGACGTACAAGAGCATGAGCAGGCAGACCTCAACGCCCACAAGAGCCTTCATCATCCAGCGCAAAACCCGCCTGGTACCCGCGGAGTTCCGCCTGACGGCTGTGACCACTCGCTTGCCGATCTTCATTGCATAAGCCACCATTCGTTCTCTAGCTCAGATCACGTGTGAGCAGACTCCGCTCATTTTCCGTTAGGATCACATCAACTGATGGCCGGTTGATTGGTAACTACTGCGGCGAACCAACGGTCCCCTATTGACCCTGAAGGGCTTCAAAGACATGGGGGAGAAAGATGAATTCGCCTCCGCTCTTAACGTGGTCCTTCGCATTCTCGTTGAGAATTCCATTGGCATCCAGGAAGGCAGCTAACCGCATACCGTCACTGACATTTTTCATCAGAGCGCCGCTATGACTTAGACTCGAAGGTCCTCGTGCAGACCAAACCTATGATCATACCTCCGACCAGGGCGATGGTTAGGCCAAGGTAGGGGCGATCTCCAATGTAGGCAATGGCTAGCAGCGAGAAAAGTATCCACAGAAGGAAATTGGTGACGCCAGCTGTAGGGAAACTCCGCCTGCTATTCAATAGCTCCGCTCCTTTGTGTTGTCCTCACTTATCGCGACCCCCATCCAACCGACGGAGCAGTACGCTTCCGTATCGTGCAGCTCTTCCTTGCGGAAATCCAGGTCATACGCTAGGAATTTCGGATTGCAGAAGCGAGAAACAATTGTATCTTATTACCCTATCCGTAAGCTGAGCCGATTCCACATGGCCTCTCGAAGACAGATACCCAGCAACGGCCCATGTCCTGAGCAGCCCTCCTTCGGCAGGTGTGTGAAAGTACTGCGTGATAGATGGGAGGTGTTTCTGCTGCCGCAGTCTTTCTCCACTCTATTTGAATCGACCGCGAAGTACCATCTCGAGGGCGTAAGTTGGGAGTGCCTCAATGCCAACGTTAGCCTCGTAGCCACAGACACACCCTGGACACTGCCGTCTTAGCATGACTTCAAGACGCCTGGCATACTCCGGGCTACTCAGTATCTGCGGCACGTCTTTCTCCAGGATAGTACCTAAAGGCGGTAGGGGATAGCATCCAGAATACACATTGCCGCTGGAGTCGATGTCCAGGTCTATGTACCCTAGAAAGCACATCGGCTCTCGGAGTATTTCTCCAAGGTAGTGTGCCTTGGCATACCGGAGTTGAGTATTATTGATCCTTGACATGGCGCTAGCATTTCGGTGCTGCTCAATGATGTCGAAGGACTGCTCTACCTGTTTCCTATCCGGCCACAGAGATTCCATATCCGCACCTCTTAGAAAATAGGGCCGGTTGTCCAGCAGGTTGAAGTCCCACTTCCACCCGTTGTCTTCGCACATTTCGATCAGACCGGCGAGATCGTCTACGTTGGCCGACACCAGAGTCGTCATCACCGTGATCCTCTTTCCACGTATGCTCTGAAGGCCGGATGTGACCAATTCGAAATATCCCCTGACGCCCCGGATGCGGTCATTGGTTTGATCAAGGCCATCGATGGAAACAGCGAGATCCGTCAGGCACGAATCTTGGATCTCCGCCGCGAACTTGCCAAGCAGTAGCCCGTTGGTAGCAAGCGTAACCTTGTCCAATTGAAGGTGCCGTATCTCAGTAAGGATTTCGAAGAAGTCTCTTCTCAGGAGAGGTTCCCCGCCCGTGAAGCGTAACCTGCTCACGCCGACTGCCCTGAGCTGCCAAATGACCTCCACCCAACGTTCCTTGGACACCTTATCTTCCCATCGGCCCTTCCAGTAATTGCAAGTAATGCATCGCGAATTGCAATTCTCCGTGGGCGCGATGCTGGCCCGAAAGGGATGAGTCCTGTTCGGCCGCAGAGCTTTCACGCCAATCCTGCTGTACAAGTGGAGTCGAACTAGATCAAAGTAAAACCTGATCTCCACTATTTTCTCTCCAGTTCCTGTGCCAAGCAATCTACTATCTTTCCCGCACAATTCTCACCGCAAGGGTTCGGCCGGTCCCTCACCGTATCTTCTTTCAAGAAGTACTTGGCAGCAGCAAGCGCCTTTTTTGGCTCGGTTGCGGCCACGATGTTGGCACCAACCGCCACCGTCTCTGGTCGTTCCGTGTTCTCCCGAAGCGTCACACAAGGAACCCTCAAGATACACGCCTCTTCCCGGAGGCCCGATCACCTTCGTTCAGCGGTTGCTTGGACATGCTAGCCTGGCCACAACCGGAATACACACACAGCTCACAGATAGGCTAGCGACAGATATCACCTTGCAGATTCCTACCGCCCTCGACAGGCCAGAACCCTGACTATCTTGTGAAACTACTGTGTATCTACAGGCCCGCTAACAATCTTCCTTCAGTGAGAAGCGTCCTTACTTGATCCCAACTTCTTCCCTCGGCATAGATCCTCAAGACCGGCTCAGTCCCCGAGGGCCGGATGAGGAGCCAGCTGTCATCCTGGAGATAGTACTTCATGCCATCGGTGTTGCCCACTGCGGTTATTCTGACCCCCGCGATTTTGGCCGGGACTTCTTCAACCAGCCGATCTAAGAGCTCCTCCCTCGAGAAAGGACCAACAGGAACGTCTTCTCTCGCATAGTGAAAGGGACCTATCTCCTGCATCATCTCCTCGATTATGACATGCAAAGGCTCTTCATGGGTGGCCATTATCTCCATGATCAGCAAGGCCATGAGGATACCGTCGGCTTCTGGTATGTGCCCTTTTATGGTAATGCTACCACTCTCTTCCCCTCCGATGAGGACATCGTTCTTGAGGATCAGGTCGCAGATGTGGTTGAAGCCCACAGGCGTTTCAAAGAGCGGCAGCCCATACCTTTCGGCCATCACGTTGGCGGCCTGGGTGGTGGAGACGGTCTTTACCACCGCACCGGAAAGCTTACGTTCCTGAACCAAGTGACGTAACACCAAACAGAATATGGTCTGAGGATCGACGAAGCGACCAGTAGCGTCCACAGCTCCGATGCGGTCGCCATCGCCATCAGTTGCAAGGCCCACATCGTAGGGTCCTGCAGCCACGAGATCCATCAACGCTTCTAGGTTGCGGCCGATGGGTTCCGGGTGTAAGCCTCCGAAGCCGGGGTTCATCTCCCCGTGGATCTCTCTGGCATAGCAGCCAGCCTCTTGTAGGAAGGCTTTGACATAGCCTCGCGCCGCGCCGTACATGGGGTCTATGGCCACTCGCAATCTGGATCGGCCGATGAGTTCAAGGTTCACCAGGGATTGGATGTGATCAAGATATGCTGGCAGGGGATCGATACGGCTTATCGATTTCCCTGCCAGGGCGGCCTCATAATCCACGAGACTGGGCTGGTACCCCTCTTCCCTGACTAGGATGTCTAGTCGCTCTTGGATTTGTTGAGTCTCGTCAGGCATCATCGAGCCGCCAAAGGAGGCCTTGAGCTTTAGGCCGTTGTAGCGAGGGGGGTTGTGGCTGGCGGTGATCATGAGACCACCAGCAGCACCCAGATTGGTGATGGCATAAGATAACGCCGGGGTTGGGCAATCCGACTTGGTCAGGTAGACCTGGATGTCGTTGGCCGCCAAGACGCGGCTAACCTCGATAGCATAGCGGTCGGAGAGGAAGCGGGTATCGAATCCGACGACCAAACCTTTGTTGGCTTGACCTTGCTCGGTGAAGTGATCGGCTACCGCTTGGGCCACTAGGCGAAGGTTGGCGAAGGTGAAATCATCGCTGATTATCCCTCGCCAGCCGTCGGTGCCAAATCTGATAGGGGTGGGGAGTTTATCCTCAGGGCGATTCATCTATCCCTCCAGATTTCTACTTGATTCCCATCTTCTTGGTAGGCACTACCTCCGGCAACATGAAGCCTATCGATTGGTCGGCGGTGATACCCCGTTCGTCGGCAAGGCTAAGAAGCAGTGCATGGGCTATGGCTAGATGGGCTGCCTGTATCTTGCTCGAAGATGGTCCCTCCGGCTTAGCGTTACTCTTTACCACGTAGTCCGCTGCCTTACCTAAGGGAGTATCGATGTTCTCCGTGATGGCAACGGTTATAGCCCCTTTCTCCCGAGCTCGCCGGAGAGCGTCATAGACGAAGCCGGTTCCTCCACTCGCGGATATGCCGATCATCACGTCACCCTCGTGGAGCGCGAGCGCCATGTACCTGGCCAAGCTCATCTCCTCCTCACCGGTGCCCTTGGAGAAGCTTATGGGTTGGGCATCACCGAAGTTGTTAGTGAAGACCATTATGGGGACACCTGTTTCGACCCCCTGGCCTCCCATCTCCATGGCTACGAGAGCGCTGGCACCGGCTCCAGTCACCACTATCTTGTGCCCTGAAGCGATCTGCTTTTTGAGCACTTTCACAACGGCAGCAATCCGTGGCACAGCGATCTCCAGGGTAGCCAGTATCCCCTCAGCATCCTGTCGCAACATCCTGGCGATCTTCTCCTCGAGAGTTGCGCAATCGGAGAAGTCGATGCTAACCATGAGGGGCTTGTTGATGTCAATGACCTGGCCCACCGTGTCAATAAGCATGTAGCTATCGTAGGGATATTCGTGGAATTCCAGAGTGGTCCCTGGCAAGTCGCCGATCTCCAAATTCAAACCAGTCAGTCTGCTGATCAGGCTGGTCTTGCCGCTGTTGAAGACCCCTAAGACCGCGATGCGATCTGCAGGCGCAAAAGCCTTTGCGATCTGGGCTTTCAGTTCATCCAACCCTTCCCCAGTCAGCATTGAGGTGGGTAGCAAGTCAATCCCCAGTGACTCTCTGATCTGGGCAACCCTCTCGTTGTCAACCAGATCAACCTTATTAGCTATCACCAGGTAACGAAGTTGCCCATCGTTGATGGCTTCCAGAAACACCCTCATGGTGTTGGTTTGGGGGTCGACCGAATTGACGACCAGAATCGCTGCCGTGGGCTCTAGTTGTTGAAATGGCGTTGAGACTTTCTTGAGGACCCGTTGCGTGGACATCTGTCCACCTCCTTTAGTTTGACTTCTTTCCGGAATGCTTCCTTGCGATAGCCTCCTGCTTGACGCAAAGAAAAAGCCGGTTGGCCCAGATTACCTACCCGCACCAATTCCTGCCATCCCTGCCCGGTGAGTACGACAGGCGCCTTGCCGAAATCGCAGGACATACAGCCTTCATTTCAAAGCAGAACGCCACCAGGTGAATCCCAAGGTCATTACCGCTCCCACCATATCAATCCCTACATCCAAGAATCGAGCCTCTCGGTTAGGGACGAGGCTCTGGAGCCACTCGTCAAAGACGGCGTAGAGTAGCGCGATCGCGAAAGCCCGCGGAAAAGTCCACCATCCCGACGCTAGAGTTACTGCCCTTGCGGGTGCATCGTTGCTCTCACCGTGTTCTGCCTTTGTCCGGGCCAGACAAGCATTAAGCAGGCCACGCGATAGCAGAGCGGCAAGCACGGCATACTCTACAAGGTGCACAGTCTTGCGAAGGAGCACACCTTGCCACGAAGGGGAAGAAAGAGGCCCAGGAAGGACTGATAGTGAGGAACCCCAGTAAATTCCGCCCATCCACACGATGACCGGCAGCCAGTAGTTGATCAGACCTTTCATCCTCTTCTGCTCGCCTAATCCCTCCTTGCCTCCCTAGTTTGTTATCTTCCTCTCAGCGTGAGGCTGTCGACAATGGTCTTGAGAAGGATCACCAGGTCCAACCATACCGACTGGTGTTTGATATAGTAGAGGTCATACTGCAGATTGAGTAGAGTATCCTCTATGGAGACTGGGAACTTTCCGCATAGAACAATTCATCTATCCTTCTAAAGACGGTATCCTGCCTGCCGAGCATCGTTGTAGAACATCCTCACCGTATCCAGCGAGTACTCGTGCAGATCTTTACCAACCAAGGGTAGCTTTCTCAGAATGTCGTGAGTGACAGTGATGATGTGACAGCCGATGGCATCAGCCTGGAAGATATTGAGTAGTTCCCGGGGACTTGCCCAGATCAACTCAAGGTTTGGATAGGGGCGCAGTAGTTGGACGGCCTCGGCCATCAAGGGCACGGGATCCACCCCAGTATCCGCGACACGCCCGGCGAAGACCGAAAGAAAGCAGGGTGGTCCTTCGGCAAGGTACTGGCTGATGTCCCGCACTTGATCCAATGTCATCATCGCCGTCACGTTCAATTTCACACCAGCACCCGCCAGCCTGCGCACCAGATCGCAAGACGATTGACCACGGGTGTTGGTGACGGGAATCTTAACGTAGACGTTGTCACCCCAGGAGGAAATCTCCAACGCTTGACGTTCCATTTCTTCGAACTCGTCGGATAGAACCTCGAAGGAAATGGGCCGGTCAGGGATGGCGGCAGTGATTTCTTGGGCAAAGGCACGATAGTCGCTAACCCCCGCCTTGCGCATCAGGGTGGGATTCGTAGTAAATCCCTTGATCAGTGGGTTGCGATAAAGTTCGAGCATGCCAGCCTTGTCGGCCCCATCGGCGAAGATCCTGACTCTCAGATCGGCTAAGCTTTTCATCCTATTTCTTCGTCCACAGGATGTATGCGGTGTTGCAAGATCCAACCGACCGCTTCAATGAGCGAGCCCACCCGATGGTCTGGGTTATCCGGTTGTCTTTCCGTGTACCCGTGGTCTACGAAGACGGTTTTGCACCCAGCGCGGCGACCGGCTTCAATGTCTTTCCACCCATCTCCCACCATGAAGCTGGCAGGCAGATCAATGTTCCAATCCCGTGCAGCTTCAAGTAGCAGACCAGACTCCGGCTTGCGACATGCGCAGCGGTCGGGGTCGTCGTGATAGCATACCCGAATATCATCCAATGGTAGCCGTTTGCGCAGTACTTGATTAATCGCCTCTACGAGTTCACGACGCTGAGCGCCCCGAGCTACATCTGGCTGGTTTGTCACAACAATGATCAAGAAGCCCGCTTCGTGTAATGCCGTGCATGCCTCTACCACACCTGGCAGTATCTCGAGTTCGGCTAGGCTGGTGGGGGGGCACGGCCGGCCCTCCCGCACTACGGTGCCATTCAATACGCCGTCCCGATCGAGAAAAACTGCCTGCCGCATGGTTCGGCCCACCGACTCCCACTTCATCGGCAACATTTGCAGTGCCGGATGGGAGATCAGAAGGTGCCAGATCAAGGCCTGGAAGGACTCGGTATGGGGGGTAATGGTCTCTGGGTTCACTGGAGAGATGACCACGCAGGCGTTGGCCACCTGGGCGGTGTAACCACTGTCCCGGCCCACCACGCCGCAAATAGATGCTCCTACTTCTTGGGCATGCTGCAAGGCATGCACCAAGTTGGGGCTGATGTTGCGCTCCAGGTCGCCTCCACCCACGGAGAAAACGAAGATCATATCATTGCCATTTAGGCGACTCCCTTTCAGCCAGCTGACAAAGACCGATTCCCAGCCGTCGTCGTTGATCCGAGCGGTCAATTCAGATACGTTGTCGGTAGGTGTGTACGCCTCGATACCGGCGATCTTGCGGAAGTCATTAACAGCGTGGGAAGCGTGGCCAGCGCCGCCGCCAACACCCAGGAAGAAGAGTCGGCCGCCACGCTCACGAAGGGCAACCAAGAGATCCACCATCCTGTCAATGGCCTCTACATCCAGTTCACCCAGGATCTGGGATGCTTCTGACAGGTAATCTGTTGTGTAAGACATGCTCATCTCTATGACATTCTGTGGGTCATTGCGAGCGGCGATTGGGTGGCGACTCGAAACCGGCTTGGCCTGGTTTTGACAAGCTCAACCCAACAGGATACGTCGCTTCGCTCCTGTCCCTCGGCAGGCTATCAGGCCGGCGCTGGACCGACGTCAGAAATTCACCAGCACCTTGGCGCCCTCGAAGTCGAAGTCGAAGGGCATCTCGCGGAGGCCCTCAGCAGCCATCGCTTGGCGTAACCGGGCCTTATGGTTATTGGGGCAGTAGAAGATGAAGAAACCGCCTCCGCCCGCTCCCATGACCTTGCCTCCCAGGGCGCCATTCTCCTTAGCCGTGTCATACCAGCGGTCGATCTCCGGATGGCTAATCTTGCTCGAGCGACGCTTCTTGTTCCGCCAATGTTCATCCAACAGGAGACCGAAACGCTCTAGATCACCGGTTTCTAGCGCTTCCTTGATCCGATATCCCAATTCCTTGGTACGATGTAGGCTCTCAACTACGGCGGTGTCACCCCGTTGGGTATCGACCTCCTGATCCTGTAGAATGTCCTCACTCCGCCGGATGATACCGGTGTAAAAGAGAAGGACACAGTTGCGCAACTCCTCCATAGTGCCCCTGGAGATGCTTAGAGGGCTGACGTGCACCGTGCCATCAGGATCGATATCCAGACAGGTGATGCCACCGAATGCAGCTAGGTAGTGATCGTGCTTACCCACGGGGTGATGGGCTAAGTTCATTTCAATATCGCAGGCTTGCTCGGCCAGTACCTGGGCCGGCACCTGCTCCCGCTTGAAGGCATAGAGCGCGGTCAAGAGAGCGACGAGATAGCTTCCTGATGAGCCCAGGCCAGTCCCAGCCGGGACGTCAGCCATGGAGACGATCTCCAAAGAGGTGTTGAGGTTGAGAAGTTTCAACGCCGGGCGCACCAGGTCGTGTTGGATCTCATCAACGTCGCTTACCTCTTCATATCTGGAGTATTTGATCCGCAGCAGGTCGTCGGCCGCCGGACGGTTGGTATATATGTAAACGTACTTGTTGATGGCACTGCTGAGGATAAAGCCGCCGTAGCGAGAGTAATAGGAAGGGAGGTCAGTTCCACCCCCTCCCAACGAGATCCGTAAGGGCGCTCTGGTTAAGATCATGGTTGCTCTCCCTCCTCCCAGATGGCTTTCACCCGCTGCAGATCCTCCGGCGTATCAATCCACCAGAGGTCTTCACCTTGCGACATCCGATAGCCATATATAACCTCTCCGCGAGCCAATAGAGACGGAAATAGATCACGACCGAAGTCAGATGGCATCCCGTCCGGGATGGCATCGAGCACTTCTGGCTCTAGCACGAGGATCCCCGCGCTGACCCAGTGGCTGAAAAGTTGATCAGGCTTAGGTTTCTCCACAAAGCGGATGATCCGGTCTTGATCATCTAGATCAGCGATACCGCTGGCAGTAGGGTCATCTCGATAGTGAAGCGCGATGGTGGCGATACCGCCCTTAGCTCGGTGGAAGATGACAAGCCGGCTCAAGTCGCAGGTGGTCAGGTTATCGCCGTAAAGGATAAGGAAGGCGCTATCGAACTGCTCTTGTACTCTTTTCACAGCCCCAGCCGTGCCAAGAAGTTCTGGTTCGAAGGAATAGGTGATATGAACACCCCAGTGGGAGCCATCGCCAAAGTATTCAACGATACTCTGAGGTTGGTGATGGAGATTGATCACTACTTCGCCAATGCCATGACGCGCTAGAAGCGTTAGATTGTGTTCCAGAATAGGCTTGCCCACTACAAGCACCATCGGCTTGGCGATGCGATCCGTTAGAGGTCTTAGGCGAGTGCCCTGACCCGCCGCGAGGACCATAGCTTTCAGAGCCATAATCGTTGACCGTTAATTATCGGCATCCGTTAACTTCACAACGCGGCCAGTCGTTGCGGATTCGTACACCGCGTAGGCGAGCCTCAGGGCCTGCCATCCATCATAACCGTTGCCCAGAGGCTCTCGATCTTCCCGAATGGCCGTGACGAACTCGCGCCATTCCTCCTCCCAGGAGACATCCGGGCCAGGGAACTCGAAACGTCTCTCCTCGGGCGGCCCTGATTGGGGGAGTCTCTTTCCCCAGATCAAACGTTCCAGCCCATAACTCCCCCCTAGTCCCTCGACAATCAGGTAACCATCTCGGCCGAATATCTCGAAGGAGAAGAGGTTCTTCCACTGAGTCCAACTCGCGTGAAGGGAGGCCACCTGCCCTTCGGCTGTACGGAGGAGAGCAAAGGCGTTATCCTCGACGGGTGTGTTCCAGAAAGAGGTTCCTGTGAAACCCACTACCTCGTGAAAATCACCTAGAAACCAGCGGAAGAGGTCTAGGGCATGGATGCCTTGATCTAGCAACTCTCCACCGCCAGATATCTCCAGTTTGGCCCGCCATTCGCTATCGTAGCCTGGCCTCCCGCCATGCCCGTAGCGGCAGCGAATGAAATAGATCTCGCCTATAGTTCCTTGATCGAACAGCTGACGTGCCTTCCAAATTGCGGCATGGTGGCGATGGTTGAAGCCTGTCTTTAGCTTGACCTTGTTGGCGCGAGCGGCCTCGATTATCTGCCAGGATTCTTCTGGGTTGCGCCCCGGGGGCTTTTCACAGAGGACATGCTTGCCGTTCCACGCAGCAGTTATGCTGATAGGCGCTAACCAATCGTTGGTGGTGGAAACGATAACGATATCCACATCTTCTCTGCCCACAATTTCTCGCCAGTCGGTCGTTGCCAAACATCCTTCTTCCCTGGCTACCTCCTCGGCACGGGTTCGATTCACATCAGCCACGATGACCAGCTCATCTCCCGCCGACTCGCGCACGACAGTCGCTCGCTGTCGGCCCATGAGACCACACCCCACTACACCAACGCGCATCTGTTACTCCATCTTATCTATCAGCGGCCGCAGGGTGTAGGGATCCATGCGGCGTAGAGTGAACCAGGGCGCTGACATCACCTCTGCGATGCGGTTAGCATCCCAGGATTCCCAACCATCATGAGGAGCAGCAATCAACTTGCCAGTCAGGCCATCCGATTCATCCGAGGCCAGGAAGACAGCCAGGGCGGCAGCCTTCTCTAGCGAGGTCCCGCCACTCTCCAGTTGACGCCTTGCCTCGGTCAGTGCTTTCTCTCCTGCTGCCTCACCCGCCGCCAGAACCTGGTCGAGCATGCGAGTGTTCACCGCACCAGGGGCGATAGCACTCACCTGAATGTTGTGCTCTTTCACTTCTTCGGCCAGGGTCTCGGTCAGACGCACCACTGCTGCTTTGGATGCAGCATAGGCGCTGAAATAGGGTCGGGGGGATGTGGCTCCTCCGCCAGAGAGGTTGATGATTTTACCGTGTCGCTGTTGGACCATAACCGGCAGAACAGCCTTGCAGCAGAGAAATGCGCCGACTAAGTTGATTCGGATCGTCTGCATCCATTGCTCCACATCGTTGTTCACCAACGGGCCGATTGGACCCTGCACGCCGGCATTGTTCACCAAGATATTTACCGTACCGAACTCTCTGATGGTTCGCTGCACCATAGCCGTCACATCTCGTGGGTTGGAGACATCCACCAGGATAGCCAAAGCTCGCCGTTTCTGTGCCTCTATCTCTGCCGCCGTCGCCTCAATCTCGGCAGCAGTACGCGAGACGACTACTATATGCGCTCCTTCTTCGGCAAACGCCAGGGCGATAGCCCGCCCGATCCCTCGTCCCCCGCCAGTGACGATCGCAACCTTCCCCTCAAGTTTCATTTCTCCACTCGCTGGATGACGCTCTGCTCTCGCATCACCCGTTCGGCCTCTTCCAGGTACTCTTTCGTGCCCTGCTGCTCGCGTATCCAGGCGATGTACTCCTCCACACTCTGCTCCACCGGGATGGTGGGTTCCCACCCCAATGCTCGTAATTTGGAGATATCGGAGACGGTATGACGGGTGTCACCCAAGCGGAACTCGCCGGGGAGCAAGGGTTCCAAGTCACTCCCGAATTTTTCTAGCATGATGTGGGCGAACTCCAGAACGGTGACAGCCCGCCCTCCCCCCACGTTAAAGACCTCGTAGTTGGCTCTGTTGTCTTCCAAGACTAAGAGGTTAGCCCGGGCTGCGTCCCTGACATTAACATAGTCCCGCAGTTGTTGGCCATCCTCGTAGCAGATAGGCGGCAGTCCATGGAGCAGCCTGAGGGCAAAGCGACGGCAGATGCCGGAGTAGGCATTGTAGAACGAGTTACGAGGACCTTGGACGTAGGTGTAGCGCATGCAGACGGTGGGGATACCATAGCGGCGCCCCAGGCCAAAGGCCAACAGCTCGATGGCATATTTGGAGACGCCATAGGCGGTATGAGGGTTGCTGGTAGCCTCGTCTATGAGGAGGGGGCGCATCTCTATCCCGCAAAAGGGGCATTTGATCTCCCATTCTCCATGCCGCAGTTGTTCCAGGGGACGGGGGCCAGGGTAAATCACCCCATGCTCCGAGCACTCGTATTTTCCTTCGCCCGCGACGGCTTGTGAGGAAGCGAAGATGATCTTTTCGACGGGATAGCCTTTCTCCACGATAAGCTCGAATATGAGAGCGGTGCTTTCGGTGTTCACGTGGATGAAGGTGCTGAAATCAGGCATGTAGTCTTGGTAGGCGGCCAAGTGAAAGACATAGTTAACCCCTTGTAGCGCGTGATGGAGGTCTTCCCGTACTGCTACATCGCCCTTGATGAATTCAGTCTCAGGGGGTAGATATGCCGGTTTGCCCCTGGGATGGACACGGGGTTCCAAATTGTCCAGTATGCGAACTTCGTAGCCCTCTTCTAAAAGCAAATCTACGGTATGGGAGCCGATAAAACCGGCGCCTCCTGTGACAAGCACCTTCATGGCAATTATTGCTCCCTCGGCGGCTCAGTAGTTTTTTCCCAGTAGCATGTAAGGTATAGTCTTGAGCAGGATCTCAAGGTCCAACCATATCGACCAATGCTCGATGTATTCCAAATCCAACCTTGCCCATTCGTTGAAGTCTTGGGGTTTGCCTTTGACATGCCAGAGGCAGATCATACCAGGTTTGATGCTCAGCTTGCGCCTCTGCCAGAATTCGAAGCGTTCAAGCTCGGATCTCGCAGCGGGACGAGGGCCCACTAGACTCATGTCTCCCTTCAATACACTCCAGAGTTGGGGAAGCTCATCCAAGCTGAACTTCCGCAGAACCCGCCCCAAGGGTGTAACCCTTGGGTCGTTCTTCATCTTGAAGGTAGGACCTGTCATCTCGCTGAAAGGTATTAGGTCTGCTTTCATCTGATCTGCGTTGACTACCATGGAGCGGAACTTATAGCCCAGGAACTCGCGGTTGTTTCTCCCCACGACCCGCCACGGGTATAGAACCGGCCCTGGCGACGTAAGCTTGATGACAACGGCCATGAGGAGAAACAAAGGGAAGAGCAGAACAAGCGAAGTGGCAGAAATAACGATGTCTAGGATGCGCTTGACAAAGAGCTGGTCAGCCTTATATGGAATAGGGGAAAAGGTGATACTGGGCAACCCCCAGAAGTCTTCTGCTGCCGTGGCCCGAGATATGGGGGGCTCTTCTTTTCGATGGGAGTCAGGAAGAACGAAATCCGGGACGATCCTGACCTTGATACCGACCTGCTCGCAGAGGGTCAGAATCTTGTCCCATTGATCACTAAGGGGCACCGCAGGCATGAAAACCACCTCATCAATAACGTTGTTCAAGAGCGCATTGCGCATACCCCTTACCGTTCCCAAGCACTGGACCCCCAAGATTTTTGAGTTTGGCCTTTCTAGGCTAGTGTCCAAGTAGCCGACGATGCGAGTATCCAAAGGTTGTAAGTCGTTCTTTACCCGTAGTACTGCTTCGACTTGTTCAGGAGATCCGACGATCAGCAGATTCTCCGGATAGTAGCCCTTTCGCTGCCGATAGCCGGCGTAGAAACGAGTGGCTATCCTCAGCCCGGTCAATAGGAACATACTCAGCAATGCGAACAACAACATGAGCAGCCTGCTGGTCGCTTGCTCCCTGAGGGCAAAGGAAGCGGCCGCCACGACTATTAAGCTGATGACCGTTGACTTGAAGATGCCTACCATGAGTTCGCAGTAAGATTTCTTAGTTATTGGAGAATAAAGGCCTTGATGATTTAGCAAGCCCAACCAAGTGGGCAGTATAATCAGCAATAGCCAGGTGTAATCGCGCAGAGGAGAGAGGGTCACAGGTTCCCCTGGGATGATCAAGGGACGAGAGTAAGGAAGGAGAGAATAAGAGGTGACAAAAGCCACTCCCAGGCAAATTGTGTCGACCAGCATCAGGAATCTCTTAAGCAAGGCTCCTCCTCGCAGCGCTTGTTGTCCCTTTAGGCAGAATGTCGGGTCACGGGGCCAATTTTCGATGTAGTTCAGATCCGGGCGGGTCCATTCGGTCAAGTCTTTGGGCTTGTCCCAGGTGTGCCATAGTCAGATCATCCCAGGAGTGACACTTAGCTTACGCCCCTGTCAGTCCTCGAAGTGTTTCCATTCGTGAGGGCTGACGGGCTGGGAGCCGACCAGGCTCGTGTCACCTTTGACAACGCTCCACAGTTGCGGTAGCTCATCAATGCTGTACTTGCGCAACAAACGCCCCAGCGGGGTGACGCGCGGGTCGTTCTTTATCTTGAAAACCGGGCCATTCATTTCGTTCTTGTGCATCAAGTGCTCCTAAGTTCATCGGCCTTCTGTACGATGGTGCGGAACTCGTAGCCACGGAAAGCCCGCCTACCCCGCCCGATCACATTCCGCGGTAGAAGACTGAGGTGGGAGAAGTCAGCTTGACCAATGGACCTGTCATCAGGAGAAAGGGAGACAATATCAACAAACCGAGAGTGGCAACCGTGACATCCAAAACCCGCTTCACAATGCGATACGCAAAACGATGTATGACTCGTGACTCAGGAGTGGCGATGATCTCACCAGTGTTGTCCTCCGGTTAAGCCACTGTATCATGACAGGATTCGACTGTTTGCATAGAATGATCACCTCGCCAATGGCCCGGATTGCTTCCACTGCCTGGCCATTTTCTGCAAGCAGGCTCATCGTCTTAATCCTTGGTCGCGGATGGCCCGACAGACCGTATTGATTTGCTCGTCTGTGAGCGCACAGCCGGATGGCAGATATAGGCCGCACTCCCACAACCTTTCGGCCTCCGGGCAGGGCAATGCACGGACAGCGTCGCGCTTTTTGTAAACCGGCTGGATATTTAGGGGGCAGAAGAACGTCCGTGTATCGACACCGCATTGACACAACGCCTCAGAGAGCTCATCACGGGTCATTCCGAACTCCGGATCGACTACAACGCCATACATCCAGTAGACATTTCGCGCGTAGTCTTTCTCAACAGGCAAGCGCAACCCGCGCACGTCTACAAGCTGGCTGGTGTATTTACGCGCTATCGTGCGCTTGGTCTCGATGATTTCCTCGACACGTTCCAACTGTCCTAGACCGATGGCTGCCTGCACGTTTGTCATACGATAGTTGAACCCGAGTTCTTCGTGGCGAAAACGTGGCTTGGTGAACGCCAAATTGCGTAGCTCGCGCGCTTTCTCGGCCAGTTCAGCGCTATTGGTCGTAATCATCCCTCCCTCACCCGTGGTGATCACCTTGTTGGCATAGAAACTGAAGCAACCCATGTCTCCCAGGCTGCCAACCTTCTTACCCCTGTAGAGCGCCCCGTGTGCCTCTGCACAGTCTTCGATGACCCAAAGGCTGTGTTTCTTGGCCGCTCGGTTCACCTCGTCCATATCTACTGGGTGCCCGTAGATGTGCACTGGCAGGATGGCCTTCGTGCGCGGCGTGATAGCCTGTTCCAACAGACGAGTATCCATATTCCACGTGTCAGGTTCGGAGTCGATTGGCACAACGATGCCGCCCTCCATGACTACACAGTTGCCGCTAGCGATATTCGTGCAGGCGCTGACGAGCACCTCGTCACCCAGCTGAATCCCAATCACTGCCATCGCCAGATGGAGGGCTGTGGAGCCACTGGTGGTCGCAATGCCATACTGACAGTCACAATACTCTGCAAAACGATTCTCGAACTCTTCAATGAAGTGCCCAAACGACCCAGAGATATGCCCCGAGCGCAACGCTTCATTAACATACTTTATCTCTTTCTTCCCAAGCACAGGTTCATGAACAGGGATTATGATTTCACCTCCACCTCTACCTTATCATTTTCAGGTCCCAGGAAGGGGCCTTGTTTGACACTGACACACTGAAAATCCCCCAATCCTCTTAGCGAGTGAACTCCTTCCATAAGCAGGACGGCATCGCCCGGCTGCGCTATCAACTCGCGGACCTTTCGCCCCGCATCATCGAAAAAGTCAACGGCAATGCTTCCGCGCTGGACAACAAACATTTGCTGAAGGTCGGTAATCTTTCGCTCAATCGAGCGATGATAGTGCGGCTTCTCCACAAAGCCTGCTTCATTAGCCAGGAGGCCAAACTGAAAAGACGACTCATCGGGCGTAAAGAAGCGAGACTTTCCAACCTGAACTTCGCGTCGGATGACCATGGCCATCAAGTGTCCTGCGTAGCTAATGGACTCAACTCCTTCAAGCTTGTCTCCTATATCCACTTTGCCTCCCAGTCAGCTGTGTCTTGTTTACCCGCTCTCCACGGGCGACCAGACTCTTTTATAGGCGCCCTACCTCGCTTGGCCTAGCTTGATTCAATGCACCAAGTTTATAGTAGATATCTTCGATGCGGCGATACACAACCCGGAAATCATACGGTTGCGCGCTTTCCCACGCGTGCTTGGACATCCTAGCCTGCTCATACTCCGGCAGAGAAAAGAACTTCTGGATCACACGCGCCAACTCCTCCGGTGATTCGTTGGAACTCCAAAACCCATTATACCCCTCTCTGACTAGACAAGGGTCGAAGCCCAATGGATGACTCACGGGAACTACTGGAAGTCCACATGCGTTCGCCTCGAAGAGTGTGGTCGATCCACCGCCTTCCTTTGTGGATGGATGCACAAACAGCCGGCCTGTCTTGACGTGAGCAATTAAGTCATCGTAACTATCCACACGTCCCAAGAACCGAACTTGCTCTGTAAGTAGCAACTCCTTAGTCAACGCTTCTAGCCTCTGGCGCTCCGGACCGTCCCCGCAAATCTTTGTCTGAAGTATAACTCCATTTGATCGGCAAACTGCTACGCTGCGAATCAGCTTGTCAATGTTCTTGTGTTCTTTTAACCTGCCAAAGTACACAATGTCGCAGCGGTCATCGGCAGGCTTAACATTGGAGATGCGCTCGACATCCACCGCAAGTGGGACATAATGGATATGGCTCGGGTCCCCACCGGCAGCAATCAAGCGATCGCGTGCTTGTTCCGAATCTGGAACAATATTCCCAACCATCTGCGCGACTGTTTTCTCGATCCATCTACCCACGTGTGCCATCAGCCCGCGCCCAAAGTACTCAAACCAGTGGTCTCCCCAGAACTCGTACCAACTCACCACAATCGGCACCCGCCGCAAGATTGAATACAGCTTGGCGGGAAAACAGTGGAAAAATGGGTATTGTGAGACGTCAATCACATCAAACCGGTCAGGCATCGCCAGCAACCTGAATGTGGCTAGGCCGAAGAGCAATGCCTGAGACTTTGCTCTTTTCCCCTTACTGGTGAAGGTACGATACGCTGGGCAAATGCTCACCAATCGCATACCTTCCACTTTGTGTTCTGCTGCCCCTTCCCACTGTTTGGACGTGAACCATGTCACACGATGGCCCCGGCTGAGAAGGTAGCGTGCCAGTGCATAGTAGCGTGTCTCAACACCGCCTTTCGTATAAGGGTAGGAATAGTCCGAGACAAATGCAATGTTCATCGCCGGAATACCATTGCTACTCGGTGCCATATTCCATCCTTTCGCGGTAGATGGCAAGAATCCTTCGGGTCACGCTCTCCCAGGAAAAATGCTCCAGGGCGCGACACCTAGCTCTGCTGGATAGCTCATGCAGTAACGCGCGATCATCGGCCATCTGTTCCAGTACTGCACGCAACTCGGCCGCGCTGCCTTCCGCAAATACAAGTCCCCCATCGGCGATCACCTCTGGGATGGACCCGCACGTCGAGCCGACTACAGGCACTCCACAGGCCATCGCTTCGATGATAATACGACCGAATTGCTCCTTCCAATTCGGCATTGTAACTGAAGGTAACACCAACACGTCAAAAGTGCGCAGGGTGTCTGGCAGTCGCTTGTTCGGGACGCTGTTCCGAAATCGAATTTGAGGCGCTGCGGGAGAACGGGCTGCTTGTGTCTCCAGAGCAGGCCGCTCTGGTCCATTGCCCACAATTGTCAACTCAAACGGCCGGTCCAGGCCAGATACCGCTTTGATCAATATGTGCACACCCTTCTGTTCTGCCAGTGACCCTACATAGCCTATGCGCAGGGGCACACCGTCCGCTTGTCCACGGGTCGCTTTCTCGACGGCCGGGCTATAATGGGCGGCATCCACACCGTGAGGGATGACGTAGATCGGGCGCTGGCATGCCTTACGGAGTAGGACTTGCCTGGCCTCCCCACTACGCGCAAATAGGACCGTCGCCTGGTGCATAACGAACGCTTCGGTCGCGTTAAAAGGAAACGGATAACGCTTGTACAAGTTCTGAGAGGAATGGACAACTAGCAGGGCAGAGGGGAAGAACCACCATCGAATGAGCGCTACCTCAAAGGCCAGCAGGCCAAATGGCTCCGAATCCACAAGGATGATGTCAGGTTTGTAATCTCTTATGTCTTGGATAATACGCGGCGAAAGCGCAAACAGTTGGAAGCGCTTGCCTCCCCAGATTGTCCAGTTCAGATATGCCCTGTGCTCGCGCAGAATATACTCGTCTGAATTGCTCGGCTCGATCCCACTGCCGTGATAGTCTTCAGTCCACCCAGCCGGCGTCAATAACAACTCCTTCTCCCCAGTCAAGCGTGCCATCGCTGCCGCCTTTTGGCGATAAGCAGAATAGCAGAAAAAATGTGAAATCTCACAGATTCTCATTTTTCTCAATTTCTAACTTGAATCGGATCTCCTGCGCGGGCAGGATAAATGCAAGAAACCGCTCATAAAAACGCGGGAAGCGGTTGGCAAAAGCCTGGAACCCCACCCAGCCCCAGGGGTTTGGCCCATTGTTAAAACATATCTCCCGCTCCACCACTTTAATGGCAAAGCTGCCTCCTCCGTAATAGTTGTACTTGAAGACGGACTCTGGTGACCAGAAATCAAACGTGCGCCAGGCCAATGGAAACCAGTATAGTGGGTCAGAAAAGTAATTATAACTTGAGAAGTGCGGCGAAGCGATCTCTATCAATGCGCCACTCTTACATATGCGCTTGAGCTCCTGAAGTAAATGCGCAAACGGTCCCAGGTATTGAATCGAATGATTGAAGATCAATCTATCGGCACTGTTATCCGCTATGGGCCAGGGGAAGTGCGTAAGATCACAAACAATATCTACTCCCGGCAGGGGTAAGCGATCCAGACCAACAGCGCCAGGTCTTTTTACTGTTCCGCAACCTATATCAAATGTCATCATGACGTGTTTTCAGATAGTTGAAGTATTCCCGCCGCAACCGCAAAAACTCGCGCATACTCTCCAAGCGTACCGCGCGACGTTGCTGCACTAGGGATGGTAAAGAAATCAGCCAGCGCCCCATACCATTGCCTACACCCACCAGGTTGCCCTCACGCAACCCGGTCACGGTGTACTTGGCCAATTGATGCATCAACACCAGCGGTAGGTAGCGCGCAGGGCATAATCGCACGACTGAGCGCAGTGAACTGAGCGTCGAATAGTACAACACAGAACTACTGCCGCCGATTCCAGGCGGGTGTAGCATGATAGCCCCCGGCGCATACCAAATCTCAAATCCTGCATCTATCACACGCAATGCCAGGTCGGTCTCTTCTGACTGCCGCCAGAGGTCGTGAGGATAGTACCCGGCTTGCTCCAGAGCATCACGCCGGATGGCACTGGCTCCACCCGAAAAGCGCACCGTGCGGCGGGGCTGCTTGGCCAGTTGTGCCGCCACGCGCTCAGGGGGCGGATCTAAGTTCAGAAGGATCTTGGACGCCACGATGCCGGCCCGAGCGTGTTCAGCAAAGACCTGTTCAATACTCTCTAGACAGCGCGGGTGTAGTCGACCATCATCATCCAACGAGTAGATCACGTCGGCGGTACAGTTGACTAGCGCCAGATTGCGCCCTTCCGGGCAGCCCATGTTGCGATGCAGGCGCACTAGGCGAACCTCCGGAAATCGCTGGCGCAGCATAAAGCAGGTATCATCCGACGAGGCCGAGTCTACCACGACCATCTCGTCTGGCGGGCGCGTCTGCAGACGCACTGACTCCAAGGCGGTGGCCAGCTTAGCAGCTCTGTTCCAGGTCAGGATAGCGACAGCGATACGCAAGCTGGCGTCTCCTTACAGGACGTCTCTACGCGACTAATGGAGCCGCCGTGTCCCAACAGCAACGCCCCAAGGAACCAGATCGCAAACGATGCCCAAGTGTTGCCCCACATCGTTTGGTAAAAGGCACTGCCTACGTGCACCGCCAGGCAGCCGAAATACGCACCATAAAGCGCGCGCCAGAACGGCCCCTGGAACGTCCGACGACGGCGATACACCTCATAGCCCATTGCCGCGATTATCAGCAGGTAGAGACCCACCCCTACTAGGCCAAGTTCATACAGCGCATTGCTGATACTTGAACCCAGGATCGTCGCACTACCCCCAGCCTGGCGACTGGCTATGCGGCTGTTCAACGAACCCACAGCACTGCCAGCGCCTTTGCCAAACCACAGCTGGCCCGAACGCCGCGCATGCTGCCAGACTTGGCTCAACTCGTAGAGTCGCCCGGGGCTTCCTAGCGAATCTGCTACTTCTGCTGTGACTGCGTAGAGTCCAAAACTCAGACCTCTGCCAAAGTCCCCGGTGCGGTTCAATATCCAATTTACGCCGCCCGCGGTGACAAAGCCGCCGATGAGCATCGCCGTTAACAGCGCAAGAACGACCATCCGCGAGAGCCACCGCCACAACCCGACTCCGATTGCCCCCGCCAGTGCTGCAAACGGAATGAAGAACACACCGACGTACGCGCCCGCCAGAGGCATGATTGGCGCCAGCCACGCTAACAAAGCCACGCAACGCCAGCGGTGGTATCCGCGCATCCAAAGGCTGACTGCAACACAGGTGGTGTAGGCTACCAACATCATCAACTGCCCAGTGCCCCACACTCCGAGCGTCCCGCCATTGGTGTCATCCGGCGACATGCCGGACTCGAAGACAAACTGATAGACCACGAGCGGTGTTTGAATCACCAGCAGCCAGATTGCCAGGCGAAAGAAGTGTCTAGCCGTTGTCTCCTTTGCGAATAGCGCGGCCATCGGAAAAAACAGCGCAATGTACTTGAAATAGTCGCGCATACGGATAGCAAGGCCAAACAGTGAGATCCCGCTCAGAAATGCGCTGAGGCATACATAAATCGCAAACAGCGCCAGGGCCAGCAACGGGAATCTACCAATCCGCACATTTGGTTCAACGAAGCTATCTAGTATCCAGATCATAAACAGCAAAACAATGGGTCCGTACAGTCCTACCCACAAGATGGGCAATGGTAGGTTGAGATATTTCTCCCCCATACCTGCGCCGATGAAGGTCCACAGCATCCAGGCCAGCAAGATCGAACGTCTGGGCGAAATGAGCCCAGACGAACGCTTTGTGGGAGTGACTGAGCCAGCTACAACTGTCACGGTCTTCACCTCTGCGTGCATTCAGGCTGGGCGACCATATACACCGAGTTCTGATAGGAGTCGATACTTGCATCTCCACAAGCTAGACGACAGGCTTGCGCGTAAGCCTGATCAGCTTGCTCTGATTGCGATATCTGTGCGTAGAGTCGCCCCAATACAAAATAGCAGCCGGCACTGGACGGATCGCGCTGACAAAGCGATTGGATGCTGGTGAGCACAACGTTAGAGTCTGGACTGGCTGATACAGCCTCCGCCAACTGCGCAATCTGCTCCCAGGCGGCTGCTTCATAGTCAGCCCGTGCCGAAGGGATCACCTCCAGCGCCAGGTCGTAAGCGATGGCGAACCGTTGGGCAGCGGATTCTAGCTCTCCGTCCGCGATATCCTGCTGCCCCAGATACACAAATGCCTGAAACACAGGCCAATGATGCGACTGAGGGTAACTTTCTGCCAACCGGCGATACACTCGATCGGCCTCAGTAGGCTGGTCCAAGTAGCCGTAAGTGAGCGCCAGGGTGTGTAACGCGTTTTGCCAGGCATTGGAAGTTGGTCCTTCTGGCGCATCTACAACTGGCGCCACCATATCCACAACCTCTTGCCACTCGCCGCTATCATAATAGAGCGCGACTGTCTGGTACCACCCCTCACTGAAACGGTTCTCTGGTTCCAGTGCGGCAGAGACAGAAAAAGCCTCCAGTGCCTTTTGGCGTTCGCCCACGTTCGCGTAGACGAGTCCCGCTTCATTGATCACATCCGGGCGTGTCTCCGGCGCGTGGTGGTTCAGTAGAAGATCTGCGGTTTGAATGGCAGATTGCCGTTCCCCAGCCTCCAGAAACGCCCTGGCTTGCCGTGCCAGCCAGAGTGTCAACATATCCGGTGCGGTTTGCAGCGGAACATTGACCAAGGTGTTCGCAGCCGCAAAGTCGCCGGAGAGCACAGTCAACCGAAAACAAGCCATGATGCGCGCAGTTGAGGACAGGCACTGCGACCCCAACCACGTCCGTGCTGATACCAGGTCACCACGCATCAAAGCCAAATAACCCAAATTGAGCTGCCAGTTGAGAATTTGGCTACGTCCAACGATGCTCGCTGCACTGACAACCAGGAATACTACAATCAATAATGCGCGAAATCTCGTCTTTGGATCAGTGGAAGACATACTCAGCCTACATCATGCCACGAGATCTGCTGACCGGAAGATACCACCCCACAACTCTTTACACCATCTACCCCTGGAGCATACAACAACAGGTGAGATCCCATCCCATCATCAACACGCAACCCAAATCCAACCTCCTGGGTGACCAGAGTGCCATTTACTCGCAAGGGTAGGACCTCGTAGTAGTTTACTGGGAATTCATCATCAGCGGATGGCTCAAGAAATGCAATGTAGCGAGCTGAAGAAGCCAGCCGTCGAACCATTACCAAGGGAATTTGCTCAGATTGCGGTTGCCCGATCCCCTCACCGGTGAATACCTTTGTTCCCTCACATCCAAGCATCATCATCCTGACACTGCGAGTGGTACCTAGCTTCCACTTGACCTGCCAGGTAGGAGCGCCATCCCAACAAAGCACATTTGTAATGTACACAAACCCTTCCCCGCTCCCTAAATCGCCCTCGCACGAACACAAATCCAATGGGTCAAGCTGACCTCTTGCATGAAAGACCCAATCATAGCTGTGCTCTTGAGAAGCTACAACATCGAAGATGTCAATCCAATACCCCCACCTTCTACAAGGATCACGGTGCGTGCCATTGATATACCTGGATACGGTTGATCTGTCCTCCCTCTCATCATCTGAACACCTGACGAATCGGATGTCTTGAAGAAGTCTAATTCTCCGTCTACTAGCTGCTGGCTGGACTGGTTCACCAATACCGTGTTGTGACTTAAAGTTTGCACGTACCAATCCTGACGTAGTGGCAAGGCATAAGAAGCGCGACCTGGTTCAGGAGCAAATTCTTCACCCAAGCAGAAAATGACCAGATTGAGCTTATCGAGGTGCCCATGTCCTCCGCCAGCAACACCATAATCCATTAGGATGTATACATTGTTTTCCTTACACTTGAGGATAGCAAGTCCTCGCCCGTCAAGCAAAGCCGGCTCATCAAAGATGATACAGGCATCTGCCTGAAGATCAGGTTCTCCCCACAAGAGAGCACTCAGGGAATCCTTATCACTATTCTCCACAATTGCTGCGTAACAAGGTCTTTGAAATCGTGTATAGCCAACTTCATACATGCCTGGGTTGTACCAATCACTTGCGGGTCTCTGGAGCGAGAATATGTCGCCATCATCCACAGCTGGAATTCGCAAGTCTGGATATGCTAGCTTCAAAGGGGCATCAAACATTGACTCATAGAGGGCAATACTGTCTTGACCAATATCAAGGCCGTTGCGAATAGACGACTCAGCAAGCCAAATCATTGCTTTTAGAACATAAAAGTGATAGCTGATACTTGCTTCATGCCAGAACCCATCTGACAATACCCCGTTTCGCAGTTGAAATAAGAGACCGCTCTGTCCATTTATGGCCCAATCTACTATTTCGTTGTCGCCCAAGACCAGACCAATACACCCAACGGCTGCATTGTGCCAACATTGCCAATTATCCACTCCTACATCAAAACGCCGGACAACTTCAACTGCCGGACGGGAAAAATCATTTTCAATATGAAGTCGCGTGCTTACATCAAGCGATTCATACGCCAAATCATATCCCCAAATAGCATCAAGTATATGCGCTGCCTCATCGAGCGTCTGCACATGTATTCTAGCCCCAGCGATGCTTGCATCGCGCCCCTCCTGACCATAGACATCGTGAATTGGATAGGTCAGATACTTGTCTGCATACTGCACAAGAATGTTCCTCGCGCTTTCCGCATAGGTTTCATCACCGGTCAGAAAGTAAGCCAACCCAAGATCACGAACTGAGGCCAAATAGGCATTATGAACTGAGTAAAGCAAAACATCATTGTAAGGCCAACCAGAGTACAATTCCTTACCAACAGGACACTGGTGCAAATGTGCCGAAAGTGTTTGCAAGCTCACATTATGCACCGTACACACATAATGACTTGGCCATTGACCACCTTTATCAGGAGTCTCCAGAGGAATCGTGCGGGCCCGATCTGCTCTCAGCAGCAGTGCATCTCTAGCATCCCTAGCCCAACCATAAGTTTCTGCCTTATGTTGGATCCTCTCAACATCATCAGGGCCGATCAATAGAGGGGGGTGAGGGATGGAGCTACAATTCATCGAGCAGGCGAAACGATCATTTTCGAGAAATCTCATGCCGAGTGCAAAAAACCGAGGTCGAGATGCCAGTCAAGGCTAGAAACTTCAGAAAATCCCGTCGAGTGATCTCATTTTTCATCTCCGCCTTCGCCTGATCACGAACGAGAACTTGCACTCTACCCCCTTGAGGGTCTGCTCACGCTACCGGAAGTGCATCACAAAAAGCAAAGATACGCTCGGCGCGTTTGGCCCAACTGTGGTTTTGAATCTGTTGAGCGGCCTCGGCTACTAAATCATTTGCATACCTTGGGTTTGCAGCCACATACTCAATTACTTCCGCTAATGCCGCCCCATTACCGGGTGAGATCAATCGAGCATTCTAGTCCGGGATCAAGACCACTTGCTTTGGCAATAACGGCTTCATACATGTTTATCACGTCCACGGATATGTTCTGCCAGAGATGTCTGGTGGGAAACATCCCTGGAGCGCGGGCGCGAATCTCGCGCCTCAAACTCTCAGAAGCTAGCAGCCGCTCAATCCCAGCAGCCAGGTCGGCCGGGCTATCAGGCCTAGCCAGAATACCATTTCTCCCATCAACAATGAACTCGCGCGCATCCGGCAAATCTGTTGCAACAGTTGGCGTTCCACAGGCCAGACAGTCCAGCAGCTTGATGGGCGGCTTGATTTGGTTGTGGATATGCTGTTTTTCGGGAACGACAGCAACATCAGCCGCCCTGAGATACTGGATAGATTGATCATAAGGCAAACGACCAGGCAGTCTTACCTTGTGCAATGAGTTGTTGATTAGATACCGATTGACCTCAGACCACAACCCCCCACTCCCAATCAGGATTAGACTTACATCTTGTCGTTTCTTGTAAACCAGGTGATAGGCCTGAACCAAATCCATTACGCCACCCAACGGCTTGAAAGTCCCCACAAAGGCTATGACCTTATCGTCATCGGTCTGGAACCTCCGGTCGAGATTTGCCCGCAGTCGACGCATATCGCCATCATAGCCGATTCCAACACTCGTGCCATCAGGGATTACAAAAACCTTCTTTTCATCCGCGCCAAAGAGTTTGATTATGAGTCGTTTTACGCGCTCCGAGTTGGCGCAAAAACCATCATATGTCACATACAGCCTTCGTTCCGCTCTTAGTTCAATTGGAAGCAGCAACTTGTAGGGGAGCGAATCAGTTCTCAACCTATCGTCTTTCTGAATAGCCAGGATACCATGTTGGTCATAGATGATCGGCATCCTCAACTCCGATCGCATAGGAAACAACGAGATTGCCGAGTAAAGATGGTGACAATGAACTAGATCAAGCTTGGCTCTTTTGAGAGCTGAAGCGAGCGCTTCATAGCGAAACGACTTCTGGGCCCAACCCAGAGGCTGAATAAGAGCGGTAAGAATGCATGCCTTATGAGCATAAAATCTAGGATAAGGAACCACAACCACCTCACAGAACTCTTCAAAGAGGGATGGCGGCTGGGTCGCCGTTAGCAAAACAGGTTCCCAGCCCAACGAACGCATATACTGTGTGGTCCCGATTACCCTGACCACACTCCCTTCTGTTACATTCAGATCCATCCAAGCGAAGACGCCAACGCGCATTGATTACCATCCGTCACGAACACACTGGAGCACATAGGTGACATCCTCATCTGTCAACTGGTTGTGTAGCAGTATGGCAATGTATGGCTCTGCGAATTTGTCGACTGCAAGCATGTCATCTCGGAGACTCCCAAAGATCGAGTATTGGTCATCGCAAGCATACACGATCGAAACCTCGACTCCTTTTGAACCGATCATTCTACAGAAGTCGTCATGTCTTTCTACGGATGATGTCCCGTAATTGGTGTAAATTGCATCTTGACCGAGTAAAAGGAGAAGGCGCAAGATGCCTCTAAGCAAATCATACAAGCTCGAGTAGCCCTCGGGTCAAAGGAGGTTCTTGCACCATGAAAAGGATACCACGGAGTGAGGTATTGAAGCAGGAGGCTGGCGCCATTCTGGAGGGATATCTTGAGGAAGGGCCTGCCATAGAAACCCTAGCCTACTACCCAGAGGCTTGCCATATGCTGCAAGTGGCCCTGGAGGGAGGACGCCTTTCTGGGCCGGGGCCACTACCAGCATGGGTCCTGCCGGCGGGCAGGCTGGCGTAGCAGGTATCAGTGGGTGACCCTGTGGGGCCCAGATGGAATGCGAGAACCGTTCCACCAGTTCCTCAAGGAGCATCACCGACGCATCCGGACCACCAACCTGTTGGAGCGGACCTTTGGCGAAGGGCGGAGGCAGACCAAGGTGATCCCCCGCTTCCCCACTGAGGCCAGTTGCCTCCCGCTCCTCTTCGCCGCCCTGGTGACCACATCGGAGAGATGGTGGGGTGTGAAGATGACACCTTGCATTCTCCGACAGCTGGATGAGCTGCGAGAGCTTCGGTTCCCCCAAACTGGGGACTCGGTAAGCGAGGAAGGTTTGTTGGTTCTCCTGGGGCATCCTACGCCTTCACCAATTTACACCGAATTTGGGATTTAACCTTCCTCAAGCTTGGTTCCGACCTTGTCAACTGGTCGCATTTCTACCTGAATTCCATATATGGGAAACAAATAACAAAAATGATACTCATAAAAAGCTCTAATAAACTCATTGCCATTCACTACGATCTCCAGACAAACCACTAACGGCCAAATCAGTATCAGGGGAGAATAGAAACGAAGCCGTTCATAAGTTACATCAAATGGAAAGCCTGACTGGTAGTTTGGAACCTTTCTCCAGAATCTCTGAAAATGAGTGGGAGTGAAATAGCGAAAAGTAACTGCACCAAACAACCTTCTATGGGTATAGTCGGAGTAACTATATGGATTAGAAAAGTGTGGCACAAATAGCCTGCACCGTCCATCCGGTTTGAGAACCCTGTGAATTTCAGATAACACAGCTTCCAGATTCTCTACGTGCTCTAAAAAGTGATTGGCATACACGCAATCAACCGAATTGTCTGCTAAAGGTAATCCTTGTTCCAAATCTGCAACAATATCCGGATGAACTTCAAAAAGAACATCAATACCCCAAACAGCTTTATTCTTTCCATGGCCACACCCAATGTCAATAATAACCTCACCAGCCTTGCCTCCAGTCACATCCCATCTCATGTGATCTTCGCGTGGCAGCAATTTTCGGCCAATCTTTTTGGCCATTGCTGTGAGACTCTGCCCCCCAACACAAAGCAATACAAGCTTTCCAAAGCGACGAGAGAATAGGATAGGAGGATATACGGTGAGCGCCCGAATCAATTCTTTCACCATGGCTCTCAATGAGGCATGGTCCAACAAAAGATCGGCAGCATACAGATGAGCGTTGGCCAAAGCCTCCCTCTTCAACACCTGGATTTCTTTCGGAAGGTCATTTCTAGCAAAATACTCCTCATACATTTGGGGAACTAAAGTTGTCCACAAGAGCTGCTTATTCATCGATTGAGAATTCGGATGACAACGGAACTTGCCCGCGATACCTGGGAGATACTTCATTCGACACTGTAGGCCGACACGAAGAAAGAAATCCCAGTCAGTCGCCACTCCCATTGAGAGCCGGAATCCTCCTACACGTTCCATCACCGATCGTCTCCACAGGCTTGAATGGACACCAACGGGCATTGTGCAGGTTCTCACCCATTCACGATAGGGCAAATCGTTGCTGTAACGCACAAATAACCGGTTGCCATTCATATCCATCTGTTCAATGTCTCCGTAGATAAAATCGAGATCAGGCCGGGCTTTGAACAGGGTGACTTTTCGACTAATTGCATCGAAGCATAGAACATCATCGGACAACATCACGCCGAGGAATTCTCCATTGCACCTCGCCAACCCCTTGTTGATGGCGTCTGCCGGCCCCTGATCTGGCTCGCTAACCCAGTATGCCAAGCGATCTGCATACTTACGGATGACGTCTACGCTACCATCAGTGGACCCCCCATCAATGATAATCAACTCAACATTTCGATAGTCTTGGTTCAGCACTGAAAGGATTGCCTCTTCCAGGAATTGTGACTGGTTGTAGGAAGGCATCACAATTGACACCAATGGCAACTTGTCAGTCATTCCTCATACTCCAACGTATCCATGATGGTGAGAATCATTCGGTTATCTTCGTACAAGCTTTAGAGCGCGGGCAAGCCCCTTGACTTCATCACCAGAGAGTGACTGCGAGTGCCGCAAAAAGGCGTAGTAGGCCCCAGCAAACGTCAGACCTATCAATGTTAAGCCAACGAATCCAGGTCGTGACCACTGAATTAATAGGCCCCACAAGAAAACCGCCAAGATCAAGGAAAACACAACGCTTCGCAATGGGACATACTGGAATAGTGACAGCGGTTGTATGTGGAAAGTCCTACAAAATGCGAGAATACTCAAAATAGAAAGGATGAGCATAGCCAGGCTAAAGCCAACGATGACACCTGAGTATCCGTAGAAGTATCCAAGCCCAAGACACATGACAATATCCAGCAAACCATTCGCTACAGCAATAATCATCGTGAACTTGACATGTGTACTCAAGAAAATATAGTAACTCGGCATAGAAAGAATACTCACTACCTGTCCGATTAAGAGTATCCGAAATGTATAGGTCGAGATTTCATAACCTGGTCCTATCCAAGCTTCCATCAGTGCAGGTAATGCCACAAAAGCCAACGCAAAAAGTGGCAAGGCCGACAGAACAATATATCTGATACTCTTCCGGTAGACAGATGCAATACTTGTCAGATCCGCAATCGCATGTGATTCAGCCGCGAACGGCATCAGTGGACCAATAGCCTGTGTGAAGAGAAATCGGATCGGGTTGATCAAGCGCATGGCAACCTCGTAGTAGGCGACGAATTGAACTCCAGCCGCGTTAGAAATGATGGTCTTGACTAGTGGATCGCCGGCCAAGCCCGCAAGGTTGGTGATCTGAATATTGGCTCCATAAGTCAATATGGCTTTGACCTCCTGGCGACGGAACCGCCCTAGCCCCAAATGGATGTCAGGTGCTAGTTTGCGCACTGCCAGCCAACTGACCAGTCCAGCACCAATTGTCGTAATGCCATTGTTAACTACCAAACCTTGAAGTCCTTGCCCTAAGCTAAGCATCACCACCACGCCAATGGCATTCATGATAGTCATTGCAAAAGCGACCCCGTTAGACACTTCCATTCTTTGGATCCCGTTGATAACCGAGGTAAAAATACTTGATACTAGATTAACACAGAAGATGATTGCCGTTCCCATCACCACAAATTTCGCCTCGCTCACAAGCGGAACAGGAATCCGAAAAACGCGGTCGACCAAAATGCCAGTCACCGAAAGCGCCAAAAGTCCCATGATCCCACTAATAATTGTATACAAAACCAGTGCTGTGCTAAGAATACTGTTTAGTCGCTCGGTGTCATTTCTTGCCCTCATTTCCGCCACAGACTTGACCAACGCAAGACCGATACCAAAATCACCCAGTTGTACAAACGCTGACAAGGTACTGACGAGGGCCCAGACACCAAAACGGTCTGTCCCCAGTTGTTGAAGCATAAAGGGAACAAGTAGAAAGGGAACGGGTACCAAGGCAATGAAACGCAACACGCTTGTCGCCGAGTTGCGAACGACCTTCGCGGGCGTCAGTCCAGCTGCAGGGTATATACTGTCCATGTTCGCCGACATCGGAATCTCGAGATATAGATCAAATAACGCCAAAGTGTGAATGGCTTTTGTAGAAGCTGTAAAGTCTTAGCAATTCCTTTATGCCATCGTCCAATGAGAATCCTACGTTGAACCCTAGATCACGGATTCTTCCAAACGACACCAGAAAGTCACGGACATCAAGGTCTGGCAGCGACGAATCAATGATCTCAAACTCAACATGGTCCCGGATGGCATGGGCAATGTCCAGCTTTGAAAAGTTGAGTTTTTCATTACCGACATTAAAGGGTTTTCCGCGCATAGCATCAACGTGATCGAGCGCGAACAAATAGCCCTCAATGGCATCAAGTATGTGTATGAACGTCCGTTTCGAATGGCCACCGAAAATCACGATTGCTCGTTCATTAACGGCCTTGTAGGTAAAATCATTGACGAGCAAGTCATTGCGCATCTTCGGACTTGTTCCGAATACCGTCGCGAACCGTAGGGCAATGGAATTCTGTCGGTCGAGGATGATCTTCTCAGCCTCGTACTTGGTTTTTGCGTACAAACTGGGGGGCTCTACAGGAACGGATTCGTCGCATTCGGTACTGGCGGCACCGTAGATGGAAGTTGTTGAGGCATAGATGAGTAGCTGGTCGTTGTGCAAGAAAGAGGCGAGATTACGCGTTGCTTGCACATTGATCACTTCTGCAGAATGCGGGTTTGCCGCGCACGCGGGCATGCCACTGATACCAGCAAGATGATAGATAACGTCAAACTCAGCAAGAAACTTTGCGTTCAGATTACGGATGTCTAACTGTACAATTCTGAGATTCGGCTCGGTCACGAGATGAAGAACGGAATCGTAGCCATACATAAAATTATCAAGTAATGTGACGGTATATCCTCTCTCCAGGAGCTTTTTGACGAGGATGACACCTTTATAGCCCGCACCACCGGTGACCAGTATGTTCGTTGTTGACATTTACGTCCTCCTATTGTGAAATTGAATCAGGAATAAGATTCGTTGTGATACACGATGCTTTGGATGTTCCTACACCGGAGACCAGATCACCAACGAATGTCCCTCGATGAAGAAACTGCCCGTGTAGGTGCGCTGCTCCCTGTGAATTTTCACCTTTCCTTGCTCTTGAAGTTCACGCAATCTTGTCAAAAAACCGTTCAGATAATTGCGCTTGTGGCAATACAAGACAGACAGCCTGTCGATCAAGTATTTCTGATCCATTAATTCATTGACCGGTTCCAAGTGGACGCAGATAGCCGGCTTTTTTTGCAGCAGAAACTGCAAGAACGGTTCAAAGCGCTCGCCGAGTTGTTCCAACGCTGCCACAGTTAGAATCCCGCTATTCGGCGCAAAATCCAGAGAATAGTCGGGTTCATACAAGTTGAAATTACGCCCTTCTAGATTTGTTTCGACCCCGGAGGCCACGATTTCGGAGATTATGATTTGGGAAGACTTCGCCCAGTCCAACCCCACAAGACGTGCCTTGGGATTGTAGCGGCGTGCCCGCAGCAGATGGTAGGCAGGGCCGCAACCGAATTCATAGAGAGCATTCACGTGACAAAGATAGGTTTCAACAGCCCAATCTACAATTAAGCAATGAATGCGGTAATCGAAAAAGGGAACGAGCGGCCGAATAATGCGCTGCTTCCAGCGCAAGAGTCTGTGCTTACCATGATAACGTGGGGCAAGCGATTCAAGATCTTTGGTCCTTTTGAAAGCCTCAAGATTCTCCGCCCATCCCTTTTCCCATTCTGAAAGGCGATGTTCGCCGGCGACGGGTAAATTATTGCGGACGAGCACTTCCACAACTTCGAGAATGTAGGTGTCGCGTTCTTCATCGGTGAGTTCTTCGTATCGCAAATCCGCGTTAAGACATTGTTCTCGCAGAGCCGGACTGAGGGTTGTCTGAAGAACCTCTTCGATTTCTTGAGCAGAAATGACTAGCGGCTGCTTCATCATAGTATGGTAACCTTCCTGTGCACTCAATTGCTCCGCGTCTACTTGTAAAGAGGCTTTTGCCATTCCACCGTGCGAGCTACGCCCTCCTGCAAACCCACAAAATCAATTGGACCGAACTCGTTCATAAATTTGGTGAGATCCAGGCGAACATCATCCGGCGCGCCCACGACTCGCGCGCTCGTTCCCAGCGGGATGTGCACAGGCACATCCAACAGTTTGCCAATGAGTTGGGCGAGACCTGCAACTGTTGTGCTGGAGGTTCCACCGACATTGTAGATTAAATCCTTTCCTTCCAGCAGAATTCGCCACACCATATGAACAGCATCCGCGATGTAGCAATAAGTTCTTTGGGCTTCACCCTGATCAAGTAGGTGAATTGCTTTCTCCCGCAATGCCTTTTCGATGAAGGAATTGATGACTCTTTTGTCTCCAGGTCTCGTGCCAGGCCCATAGGCCAAACAGAGCCTTGCTGATTTGGCATCAATGCCCCTGGCTCGATACGCGTTGCAAATAGCTTCACCACAACGCTTCGCCTCGATGTAACAAGAACGAGGGTGCACAGTATTGGTAGTTCCTATCTGGTTTTCAGAAAAAGGTGAATTGGTTAAGCCACTATACACCTCACTGCTGCTGAGAAAAAGAAATTGTCCCTCAGGCAAAAGTTTTTCCAGCAAAGCAAAGGTGGCGCCCGTATTCAGCTTTAGCGTTGCTACGGCGTTTTCTATAAACAGGGCAGGCTGCGCGTAACTCGCCGCGTGAATAATGACATGAGCCTGCGGTAGGCTTTCCAAAAAAGTGGGCTTGGCCATGTTGCCGGTTAAAAAGCGGGCGTACCCGTGCTGTTCCAACTGCTTTAGATGGTCTGGAACACCTCGTTGAACTATTGCTACGACCTTCAGCCGCAATCCCAACTGCCTTTGACAGTGCAAGAGTCCATATAGAAAGTGTGTTCCAATCAGTCCCGATGCCCCGGTTATTAGGACAGTTTTGTCCGCGAGCCTTGAGACTGGAATCCCCCGCAGACTGCGGCGGGCATCCTCTTCCAACAAATCAAGCCTATACATGGAGAAACTGCTCCAACCGCGCTTTGATCTCTTCTGGAGTGAGTCTACACTCCAGATCATGGTCAGCAGCGTGTCCGTAGTTAGTGAGGAACTGGCGCGGCACCCCGATTGAAAGCAACCTGATAGTCCTGTTCTCCATCACGGACATAACGTCGTGTGCTAATGTGCCTTCATAAAAAGGCTCAACGACAACTATCTTGTGAGACGGACAGTTTTCCCTCAAAGTGTCCCCATCGAAGGGAACGACTGTGGTGTAGTACAATACTGTGACGTCAAGCTCCTGGGTGGCCTCTAGCACCCAGGTCAGTGTTGGCCCCACTGCTATTACAGTCGCCAAACTGCCGTGCCGAGTAACCGCGGCCCGACCGAATTCCACATCATCATAACTTTGCTGGTTGTTTCGCTCGCTCAGCCGAAAGTAGGTTGGGTGACTGTTAGCGTAGGCACCACGAAACAACCGATCAAACTCTGCTGGCGTTCCCGGAATAACGATCTCCATTCCTGGCAAAGCCCGAAGAACCGCGACATCACCAGGACAATGATGGGTGCAACCCAACGCCGCGTAGTCGTACGATGCCCCGACGCTGACAATATTGGCTGGCAGGTTCTGGTAGCACAGATCGATCTTGAGCTGCTCCAAGCAACGCTCTACGACAAAAGGCGCGATACTATGAAGCGCAGGAATGAACCCTTCCTTTGCCAGTCCGGCTGCCATGCTGGTCATAGCCTGCTCACAGACGCCAATGTTATAGGTGCGCTCAGGGTACAGCTCGAAAGCATTTCGAAAACCGAATACGCCAATATCGCCTAATAGCAATACTAGGCGCTCGTCCTGTGCCATGAGGTCTTCAATGGTCTTTACGAATTGCTTTCTCATGCCAACTCCTCTAGAATGGCAGGGAGTTCGTCCTGGCTTGGCGCGCGGTGATGCCACGCAGGGTTGTTCTCCATTTGCCTGCAGCCAAAACCTTTCACCGTCTCGGCCACGATGGCTGTAGGACGGTCGGATTCAGTTCGAGTCAAAGCGCTATAAATTGCGTCGTGATCGTGCCCATTGATAATGGTAGCGGCCCAACCGAAAGCCACGAACTTGGCAGCAATATCTCCAAGCAATAATGCGCGATCCGTGGAGTGATTGTAATCCACGATGCAGGTAAGATTTGACAGTTGGTGGTGAGCCGCCAAAAGCGCCGATTCCCAGATTGAACCCTCATTGCACTCGGCGTCTCCAACCAACACAATGACGCGACGGTCTATCTTGCGGATGCGGATACCCAGGGCCATTCCGATACCCATAGGCAACCCGTGTCCAAGAGAGCCCGTAGATGCCTCGACCCCTGGCACTTTGTTGCAGTCCGGATGCCCGCCTAGAGGACTGTCGAAGGTTGCAAAGCGCTCTAGTTCAGATGCAGGGAAGAAACCCTTTTCAGCCAAAACCGCGTACAGTGCTAGTGATCCATGCCCCTTGCTCAAGACGAAACGGTCTCGTTCATCGCTCTTTGGGTTCTTCGGATCTATTTGGAGCACCCGATCGTAGAGAACCCAAAGAATATCAAGTATGGAAAAAGCGCTCGCAATATGTCCCTCACCTGCGGCCATTGTGGCTAGCACGATTTGTCGCTTCAAGCGATTTATCCGAGCACCCGTCACAACTTGATCTCCTGCCAGACTCGGGAAGGATTAGCAGGCACTTGACCTAATCGGTTGCGCCGGCCTTGGTCTGCCATTCGGGATTAGTATACCTTGAGCAAGGCCTGCTAGCGGTTGTTGCCGATACCAGTCAATCGTAGCTTGCAGCCCTTGCTCAAACGGGGTCTCGGCCTTAAATCCAAACTCACACTCAGCCCGGCTCGTGTCCAGTTTTCTCCGCGGCTAACCATTCGGCTTGGTCCTATCCCACACAATCTTTCCTTCAAACCCGACCAGCCGCGCAACCATCTCTACCAGATCTTTGATACTAATCTCAAACATGCTGCACAGATTCACCGGCTCACTTCTGTTGTAGCGCTCAGCCGCTAGCACGATCCCTTCCACCGGATCCTCATATAGGAACTCCTGTGTTGGCGAGCCGTCGCCCCAGACCACCATGTGATCATCGCCCCGCTCCTTGGCCTCAATGCACTTCCGGATCAAAGCCGGGATCGCGTGACACCACTCCAAGTCAAGGTTATCCCGTGGCCCATACAGCTTGACGGGCAATAGGAAGATTGAATTGAACGCATACTGCTGCTGGTAAGCCTGGGACTGCACCAGCAGCATCTTCTTGGTCAGGCCGTAGGGCGCATTGGTTACCCGTTCCAGAGGTTCTCTTCTTTGAAGGGCACTGACGTGAATTTGGGATAGGCACACACCCGTACCGATGGCGATGAGCTTGCCCACCCCGCCTTCCAGGCTTCGTGCAGCAACTAGACCCCCATCATCAGATTGTCGTAAAAGAACTCGGTGGGATAGGCGCAGTTGGCGCCAATGTCGCCCACTCTGGCTCCAAGGTGGATGACGATATCAATTTCGGATTGCGAATTGCGGATTTGCATGTGACGTCGTGGAATAGTTGGCAAGTGACCTCAAGCTGGGTCAGGTCGTAGTCACAGCTACGCCGAACAATAATTTCGGCCACGCCCCGTTCAGGGAGTTTTTTCGCCACAAACGAGCCCAGGAACCCCGGCGCCTCCGGTCACACCCGCCTGTCGCGCCAGAGCGCCTTGCTATCGGCCCAACTTGCCTCTATCGCCACGAACCCTCCTGATCTGCCCGTCTACCATTCGCCGCTCACTTCGCTTGCCGCGCTGCCTTCACCTGCGCCTCGATCCATGGATACATATACCCAATCCCTTCTTTCAGAGATACCTTCGCCCGCCACCCCAGCGAGTAAATACGCGCGTTGCTGAAGTTCCGCGCCTGCACCCCCACCGGGCCCTCAACATGCTTCACGCGGACCCTCTTGCCTGACACCTCGATCACTGTTGCCACGAGTCCGTCCACCGAAACGTACTCGGGAGAACCGATGTTCACCGGCCCTCGCAGGTCGGACTGCATCAACATATAGATGCCATTCACCATATCGCTCACGTACGTGTAGGAGCGAATCGCCGACCCATCGCCCCACACCTCAATCGTGCCGCCGTCCTCCGCGTCGGCCACCTTGCGGCAGATGGCTGCGGGGGCCTTCTCCCGCCCTCCGGTCCAGGTCCCTTCCGGGCCGTAGCAGTTCTGGAAGCGCGCGATCCGCACCTGCATGCCGTAGCGCCGCGCGTAAGCCTGGGCTATGCGCTCGGCGTAGAGCTTCTCCCAGCCGTACTCGTTGTCTGGATTGGCTGGGATGGCCTCGTCTTCCGTCATCTCCGGCTCGCCGGGCTGCATGTCCCGGTACACGCACACCGACGAGGAGAAGAAATAGCGCGGCACGCTCATCGTCGCCGCCGCGTGGGTCGTGTGGAGGTTAATCAAGGCGTTATTGCGCATGATCTCGCATTCAGCGACAGAGATAAAGCCCATGCCGCCCATGTCCGCGGCCAACTGGTACACCTCGTCAAAGGTGTCATTGTCCAGTGTCAGCGCTGCCCGGCAGTTCTGCGGCTCCCGGAGGTCCAGCAGCAGGAACTCATCGGCCTTCGTGGACGCAAACTGGTGTTCCTTGATATCCACGCCACGCACCCAGTAACCCTCACGCTTGAGCTTCTTCGCCAGGTGCCCGCCAATGAACCCCCCTGCTCCGCAGACTAACGCTTTTTTCATAAGACCTGGTCTCCCTCACAAGATATCTCTACGCTTCGCCCTATCGACAGAGCTTGCTCTTGCTGCTCAACATCGCTAGCGCCTGGCCCGCCCCTCGGCTCCAACTTCCGCAAGTGCCGCGTTAGGGACGCCCTAGCCATTCCAGAATCTCGCTAGCAAAGGCATCCCACTCCTCAAATTCCGGTTTGTATAAACCGCTCACTTCCTTCAAGGACGTCTCCGCCTCGTCAACTCCATCTATGGTCGTTTTCGTGCTCAGGGTGATCTCCTTCGCCATCTGATCCACCAATTGCGTATAGATCCCTGTTGTCGCGAGGCTCTCATGACCCAGCAAGCCTTGTACGAAGGTGATGGGCGCTCCACCCATTAGGTAATGCACTGCGATGGAATGGCGAAAGGTGTGCGGTGTGACATGCTTGGAGAGCCCTGCTTTCGCCAGGTACTTCTTGAGTTGCCTCCTCATGTTGTGCGCCGTGATGTGTCCAACGCCGCCGGGGAAGAGGTATCCCTCTAGGTCGTTGTCCTCGACGTAAGCCCTTAACTCTGCCATCAGGTAAGGCTTCAGATACGTCCGCCACCCTCACCTGAACAGCTTCCCCGCTGCGCAACCCACAGGCGTAAAGGAGTTTAAAGAACAGTTGGTCGCGACGCCCCGTAGCTGTCTCGTCGCTCATGGCCGAGAAGAGAGCTTGAACCTGAGGGATGGTTATGGCTTTTGGGAGGCGCTTGCCCACCTTGGGGCGAGGGAGACGCTGCGATGGGTCTTCCTTTATATATCCCTCGGCCAAGAGAAAGCCAAAGAAGCGCTTGATAGCCAGCACGTAGTTGGCAACCGTATTTGCAGCCAGGCCTCTCTTCTGTAGGCAGGCCACGTAGTTACGAAGTTGTGCAGCAGTGATTTCGCTGGGCGCCCCTTCCCCTAGACCCACGTGGGCAAAGAGCCTCTTGAGAGCGTTGTGATACCCCGCAATGGTGGTGGGGGACAAGTTCTTAAGGTGCAGATAGGCGATGAAATCGGTGACCTCAGGATGTTCTCGCAATGACACACTTCAACAATTCGGAAAGCCATTGTCGGTCATCGGCTGTTCCCCAGCAAGACTCGGGCATTAGACGTGGCGACCCGCCGCTAGCTTCGGTAAGGAGCAGCCGCTTGCCCTCCTTGCTACTCATATGGTGTACTACCCAGTTGGATAGCAAAACTGAAAGAAACACGACGGTAATGCGGACTTCTGCGGCCACCGCTTGGTGGAAATCATGCCTCTCACTGCAAACGAGCACGTCTGGTTCTTACGGGCTTGACATTCTCATGATATTTTGGTAAAATACTAAGCAAAATGGCGTATTGCTTAGAAAGGTCAGGCTATGGCGGAAACAGTGAAGGTAAGCAAGAGACACCAGATATCTGTACCCAGCGCCGTGCGCAAGCGGCTTGGAATCAAGCAAGGGGATAAGCTCCTAGTTGAAGTCAAGGGAGACATCATAATTCTCCTCCGGGAGCCTAGGGACTACGTCGATCATCTGTCTGGCCTCCACGAAGAGATATGGCGCGACGTAAATGTCGATGAGTACCTAGAAGGCGAGCGAACGGCATGGACCGGCTGAAAAGCCTGCTCATGAAGCACCAACGCGTTGGCCTCGACACCTCTATTTTCATCTACCACCTTGAATCCAATCCTCTCTACTTGCCCCTGACAACCAAGTTGCTGGGAATAGTCAGAGATGGTGACATGGCTGCCGTCACTTCGACCATCACCCTGATGGAGATCAACGTCCGTCCCCTGCAATTAGGGCGTGCAGACGTAGCTGACGAATACGAACTCTTGATCTCACGTTTCCCCAATCTTCATGTCAGTGAAGTCTCAATCGCCATAGCTCGAATCGCGGCCAAACTGCGCGCAAAGTATCGCCTGCGACCGGCGGACGCTCTGCAAGTCGCCACCGCCTTGCATTTCGATGCAACTCTTTTCGTATCCAATGACGACAAGCTGAAGGCCGCAGCCGATGAGATCGCCATGCTCATGCTCAGAGATTTCCTGGCGGCTTGACCCATATCACTCTTCTCGCCCAGCTCCCGACGGACATGTCCGATCGCAGTGAACCTTAACCTTCGCCAGGCAATCGAGATTCAGGCACGCTTCGCCTTTACCCCGTTGTACCCCACTCGTTGTTCGATGTACGGTCTCCCTTTGCAGTTGCCAGTCGCGGTTAGACTTCCGCAAGCCGTCTCCCCGGACTTCCTACTCAGCAGGTTGCCACAACTTCGGAAAGTGCCATTGTTCGCGTCCTCGCCTTGCCGCGCCCCTCTACCTCGCTAGCTCCGCCACCAGCGCGTCCCACTCCTCATACTCTGCCTTGTACACCGCCATCTGCTCCTTCAACATCCTCTCTTCTGCTGGCAGCACCTCATCCAAGGCGGTCCGGGTGTTCAAGGCGATCTCCTTGGTCGTCTCATCCGCGAGTTGCGTGTATATGCCCGTGGTGGCCAGGCTGGCGTGGCCGAGAAGCCTCTGGACGAAGGTGATGGGCGCTCCATTGATCAGGTAATGCACGGCTATGGAATGCCGCAAGGTATGGGGAGTAACCCTGTCGGGCAACCCAGCAGCCTTGACGTACTTCTTGAGACGACCCGCCATATTCCGAGACGTGATGGGGCTGGCGGCGCCCCGGCCTGGGAAGAGATACGTTCTCGGTCTGTTCTCTCCAATATATTCTTTCAGGCCCTGCAGCCACTTGGGCTTTAGGTAGACTTGCCGTTCCTTGTCTCCCTTCCCGACTACCCGGATAGTCCCCTCGGTGAAGTCGATATCCTCCAATCTGAGGTTGACCGCCTCGCTGACCCGCAAGCCACATGCATAGACTAACTGGAAGAACATCTTATCCCGCCGTTCCGTGGGCGTCTCTGCCTTGAAGGCGGTGAATAGGTCCTGCACCTGAGTGATAGTCAGCGCCTTGGGTAATCGTTTTCCCACCTTAGGGCGCGGAAGGCGCCGCGACGGATCCTCCTCGATATACCCCTCAGCCAAAAGAAAGCCGAAGAACCGCTTGATCACCAGGACATGATTACTCACGGTTTTGGCACCGAGGCCCCTCTGCTGCATGCTCGCCACGTAGTCCCGTAGCTGGGCGGCCGTGATCTGGCTGGGGGGCGAATTACCCAGCTCAAGGTGCTCGAAGAGGCTTCTGAGCACCTTCCCATACTCCTCGATGGTGCGCGGAGATAAGTTCTTGAGGCGCAGATGAGCGATAAAATCGGAGCCCTCATGATGTTCCATTGACCATTCTCAGAATCTAGAACGTGTACGGTGACTTATCACCCTCCAACCACCAGCCCCAGTCATTCAAGCAGCGCCATAAACTTCTGGCGGGTCAATTCGGGATCACGGAGCACCTTACGTAGAAGGGCTCGGCTTATGTTCCTACGCGGATGGACACGGAAGGTAACCACCTCGTCCATCCAGATGTTTCATCCGCATGTGACTACCCTTCTGCCGGATGATCCGGAAGTCAGCTCTCTCCAGCGGACGTACTTGAGTTCATCGGTTTTCAATAGGGGCGGCTTTGGCGTCAAAGCGCCGCCTTCTGAATGCCTACGAACTCTGGAAGGACTTCCTCACCTCCTTCCTCAAGACAGAGTTCAATAACTTCCTTGATATTCACCATTAGCTCATCAAGGGTTCTGCCCTGGCTATAACAAGCTCGCAACTGAGGCACTTCCCCCAAATAATACCCATCTTCATCTCGTTCAGTGATCACATACAACTCCCGCTTGATTAAACCCATTTTGCTTTCTTCCATGTCGTTCATAGTCAGCTGCTACCTCCTGTACCGTCTCCGCCAACTTGCTATCGTCGTCTCCATCCCTGACGCAGTCTGCAACACTACGTGAGCCAAGACATCGTGCCCCCTTCTTCTGGGTCTCAACAGGAATCCTTAAGCTCTATCAGTTGGTTTACGCTGAGTTCATCATACGAAGTAAAGTGAGTAGAATTTCACTCTCTGGCCTAAATCGCCTGCCCCAAGGGATCCCCTGGCCTGCTGCGTGCCAAGGCAGGCCAGACGGGCTACCAGGACCTGCAAGGTAGAGAGCCTACGTGACACCTTGACGCTAGTTCGGGAAGGTGGATCATGGTTCAACTCATCTATCAGAAACTTCACGCCCCGCAAGGGTAAACCTGTGGAATTCGCAGTGTCACTACCTCCAATGAAGGGACAGACAGTTCCGGGACCTCTTGGCAAGTACCGCTGAGTCAGATTTTGAGCTGCATAACTCGCAGCAACTTGGGAAGGAATCGCTTGGAGAACTCTTGGCCATCTCCAGGCACGCTCCGCCGTTCAGTGCTTGCTCTTGGACTGCAAGCACTGTTGATCCCTATTCAGTTTTCCCCATTGGCCGAAGTACGCCCTAGCGCACCTTCTCCAAGCACTCGAGCTCTACTTCACAGCGCGTCCATCGACCGAGGAAATCGATCAAGATCTTGGCCCGGTCCTGAGAAGACAACTTCTGGTCGAAGATCGCTTCAAAATGTCTCAAGGGGCCAGAGGTTATGGCTACCCGATCGCCTCGTTTGAACCGATACGCTGTGTAGCCCGATCCTTCTATGTCGGCCAGGCGCTGTTTGATGAAAGAGATCACATGTTCGTCAACCAGGGCCAGTTGGCCGCCAAAGCTGATAATCCTTCTCAGGCCAGGGGTCCAGCGTAGAGCGGAAACGCCGTTAGAGGGATCGGCGCGGACGAAAAGATAGCAAGAAAAGAAGGGCACACTCTTCTCTCGGCCGCGCTTCCTAACCTGGAGAATGGGAAGGTAGGTCTCGAAACCCCTGCTTTCCAGGAAGCTGCTGACCTGTTGTTCTTTATGTGGCTTGGTGTATAGAGTGTACCAGTGTTCCATGATCCCGCCAAGAAAGGTTAGATATCACCTGTCTTTAGGATGACGATGTCTTGCAAGCCGAGCTCTATCTCCTAAAATGGGAATCGATGCCAGATCGCACGTGCATTGATGATCTGGTTAATCCCTCCTGCTCTCCTCTTATCACATCTGAATTTGGTCAAGCGATCACCTGCCGAATTCCTATCTGTCAAGAGACTTCCACCCTGATGGGGTTGCTCTTCGGACTTATGACCTCCTGCCAGCTCTCATCTCCGTCCTGGAGTCCATAACTCTCTGCAGGTCGCTGGCCCCGATCCGCCACTGCTGACCTACTCGGAAGGCCTGCAGATCGCCGCTTCGACACCACCGCCAGACAGTCGCCTCGTGTACTTTGAGAAGTTCGGCCACTTCCTGGACAGTATACACCTCCTGCTCGACATCTCGGCGCCTAAGATGGATGGAGGGCACCCCGCTCAGCTCTGGGGCATCAGGAGCAAATGCCTCGCGGCTGACCTGGCGGATGACCTCTGTCACCCCACCCCTCTGTCCAACAATGGCCGAACGACCGACAACAAGAGTAGTAGAGATGCTGATATAAGCGGCTCGCCACAGGGCAACAAGAACCAAGGAGAGAACACCGGTCTCAAGCACCAAACGCCGGGGCAACACACCAACCGGGGCGAAGAAGTAGACAACAAAATATGCAAACAGGAATAAGCCAGTGAGCGCCAAAAGCATCAAGAGACTCTCCACCAGCTTGGAAAGCCCGCTCTGGCTGTACAGACCCAGGACTACAGCGATCAAGAGCCATAGAGCTGACAGCGCCAAGAACCACTGGGCGTGGGAGAGGATGAACTCCCGCCAGACCCCCTCTTGGCCATCTCTCACAGCCCATAGCCGAAGAGCCAAGAGGGTAGCGAGGTTCACCAGCAGCAAGTCACCCAGGGGAACAAAGGTCGCGGGTTTGAAGCGTGCCAACTGAAGACGGAACCGGGCCATATAGTCAACCGCCTCAAATCCTGTCGCTCCCTCACTGTGGAGCCGCCGGGCAAGTTTGGCTTTCAGTATACAACGACTTGCCGCACTTGTCAAGGGGTCAATTTCAAATATGCACAACGGCTAACAACGGCAAACAAACGCTAGCATACTGCGACATCCGACTATGAGTGAGATCCAATCCGGAAGATGAAGGGTAAGGAAGCTATGTCGCCTTATCGCCTTACCCCAGCTATGCCCAAGGGCCATGAAGAACACTCACAACAGATTGCCCAGGTCCTGCGGAGTAACGTCTCTCCTTGTATTTGCCTGATCAAGCACCAGCCACTACGCACGCAGACACGGGACTCTGCCAGTCAGGTGAGGGCTTATGGGCTATCCAAATACCTTTAGGCACGCTTGGCCTTTCTGCGCTTGCGTTGTGAATCGAAGCAGTAGTCACCAGGCGTCCGATACTCCCATCAGCCCAAGGACGGCCAGCGGCCTTTGTCTAAACAGTCGTGTTCGACTTGACGGGGGATCCAGGGAGCCAGAAAATCCAACGGAATCCCTGCCTCCATCCCGTCAGTACGTGCTCTGGTCGAACACGACCTCGAATCCCCGTAAGGGCCCAGAGTTCACCACCATCTCGTCCCCACGTTGGAATACGCATGTCCGATTAGCCCGATTCTTATATGTAGGCCAGCGCCCTTTCATCATGGAGATGCCATCCTCAAGGACGGTAGCAGGCTCACCACCTAAACTGACAATCGCTCTCGAGCCAGAGATGGAGCGCGGAGAGGAAAGACCATTGGAGAGGTCGACGCGTACGAAGAGGTAGCGAGAGAAGAAGCGCACGACTTTGTGGTTGCCATCCGTTCTGATCTTGACAGAAGGCAGATAGGTCTCGAAGCCCCTGGCTTCCAGAGAGTTATGAACCTGCTCTTCCTTACGCGCCTTGGCGTATAGAGCGTACCAATGTTTCATAGTAATCTCCTGATGGGAAGCGGCGCCTTCAAGAGGGTCTTTTGGTGCCGATGAGAGGTCATAGTTGTCAATCCTCCCTTCTACAAGGTTGAAACCCATGTATAAAACCAGACAAAGGCGACTTCAGGAATCAGCTGCGATGTCGCCTTAGCAACCCGTCCTACCAAAAGAGTCACTAATTCACTCGGTTAGGTTCTCGAATCGTCGCGGCCAGAGATATTCCACACCATATCGGTCTCATCCCCGCATAAGAGCCCTTGACTCTTCCGAGTGTCATCGACCATCGATTCCATCCTTCTTCTCGGCCACTCGCTTGCGCGGACAGGCGGTTAGAGGCTGTGGAGATCGAAGGAGTATCCCACTCTCCGGTGAGTGACGATCGCTCGAGGGCTCGACGGGTCACGTTCTATCTTCCGCCTGAGGCGAAAGATGTATTGCCGCAGCAATTCGCTTTCTTTCCTCTCGCGATCGTCCCTGATCACAGCTTCGAGCCGATCGCGGGACAGCACCTGACCGTGGTTGCGCACCAGGTGGGTGAGGAGGCGAAACTCTTTGTCGGTGAGGGCGACATCCTGGCCGTGGATGTTGACCTCTTGGGAGTCGAAACCGATCCAAACGCCGGCTTCTGCCAGGATGGAAGGTAAATGTTTGGGCGGGCCTCGCTTGGTGGCTCTGCGCAAGAGGGTGGCTACTCGCGCTATGAATTCCTCCCACTCTATCGGCCAGGCCACAGAATCGTCAGCTCCCGCTCTCAGCATCTCTACGACCTCTCGCTCATATGCGATGGCCATCACCAATGCGTGCGAGACTTCGTGCACGCGGCGACAGGCCTCCTTGGCATCCCAAGCAGGAGAACGGCGATCATTCACCACTATGACAAGAGAGGGCTCATAGTGAAAGAGTTGGCGCAGCAAATCCGGTATCGACCCCACCGTCCCCACCCGATATCCACACGCGGCCAGCCTGGAGTCCAGCTGGTCCACCAAGGCAAGGTCAGTTCCCGCCGCTATGACCCTAACTTCCACAGACCGGACTCCTTTTCTCCATGCAGGTCACTCCTCAGAGCCGTCCCAGACATCGATCTTATTCTAGCAGACTGGCGTTAGACAGAGGTAAAAACAAGGTAAAAAGAGGTAAAAATTCTCCAAGCGCCGCATCGGCTCTGTCTTGCCTCTGATATTCCCCTCAAACGGGGAGGGCGCGCTATTGTACGGCCCGCGCCCTTCTTGCCTCGCCGGCTGCGGTTCCCAGTCAGCTCCTGTCTCTCCTACTCCCCTCCCTCGACAAACCTGTAGCCGAACCCCCTCTGGGTCAGAATGTACTGAGGGCTCTTGGGATCCTTCTCTAGCTTTTGCTTTAAGCGCCCAATGTAGTTCTTCATGTAGTAAGTCTCCTCTCTGTATTCGACCCCCCACATACCTCCCGCAGGATAGTTGCAGAATCTACAGGGCGTAGCTGACATCGAAAAAGACAGGCCAGTGACACCCATGGAGTATGGGGTTCAGTCATTGGGAGTACTGGCTTCAAATGGGGCAAAATGGTGGAAAATTACAGGGGGACACTCCATCCTCGTCGATGGCATAGGTTATCCCGGCAAAGAGATAAGGAAGGCCAGGCAGGATAGGTTGCCGAGGTTGCGGTCGACTGCCGATGATCTCCGTTATCCCAGGGTGGGCGTTACCAGAGGTGTAGACCTGCTGCGTCTGTGTCGTCTTAGGAAGTGCACGACCAGTCTATATTCTTCGCGCCCGGATCTGTTTGCGTGCGACCCGAGCCAAGCCCCTATGTAGCAGAGAGAAAGAAGAGTTGTCGGTGATTGCGAAGCTCGACACGCAAAGGTTTGAGTGCTATCATGCCACTGCCAGGGGCGAGGCCGACGAACCCCGTGGGTTCTGAGCCCAAAAAGCAAGCTGGCCTTTGGAGGAGAGTATCATATGAAATCAAGAGTCCGGCTTTAG